>Ga0208638_1000213_pt1 | contig 48119 bp, 42 predicted proteins | sample ETNtaG_34_FD_185753 | JGI IMG/M metagenome (GOLD analysis project Ga0208638, IMG submission 185753) | Marine microbial and viral communities from oxygen minimum zone, Eastern Pacific Ocean - ETNP201306SV51 (SPAdes) (version 2) | ecosystem: Environmental > Aquatic > Marine > Oceanic ...
GTTGACGATGCGGTGGGTGGAGCGGGCCTCCGGCGTGGACGTCGTCGGGGAAGTCGGCCTCGGCCGCCTCGAGGTCGGCAGGTGCGTCTGCCGCCTCGTCAGCGGTCAGTACGTCGATCGGTGCCAGCCAGCCCTGCTCGCGGTACTGCGCCACCTGGGAGTCGGTGAGCCCAGCCATAGTGCGGACGCTGTTGCCTCCGGGCCATTCCGCCCGCATGGCACGACCACTACGTTGTGTCGATGCCGGACGTCGAGCTCCCGTTCAGCCGCGAGGAGTACTCGGCACGACTCGCCAAGGTCCGGGTGGCAATGGACGCCGCCGGCGTCGACGTCATGGTCGCCGCCGACCCGTCGAACATGTCCTGGCTGACCGGCTACGACGGCTGGTCCTTCTACACGCCCCAGGCGGTGGTCGTCGGGCCCGACGGTGAGCCGTGGTGGTGGGGTCGACGCATGGACGCCAACGGCGCCCGCCGAACCGTCTACATGGACGGGTCCCACATCCTCGACTACTCCGACGACCACGTCATGTCGACCGAGCGCCACGCCTTCGGCCAGTTGGGCGGGTTGTTGTGTGATCTGGGCCTCGGGTCCGGCCGGGTCGGCGTGGAACTCGACAACTACTACTACTCGGCCGCCGCCCACCAGAACCTCGTGGCGGCCCTGCCCGACGTCGAGGTGGTGGATGCCACGGGCCTCGTCAACTGGCAGCGGGGCGTCAAGTCCGAGCAGGAACTCACCTACATGCGGCGCGCAGCCCGCATCGTCGAACTCATGCACGACCGGGTCCGCGAGCTGATCGAACCCGGCATGCGCAAGTGCGACCTGGTCGGCGAGATCTACCGCACCGCCATGACGGGCACCGACGAGTTCGGCGGCGACTACGCCGCATTCGTGCCGATACTCGCGACCGGTGCCGACGCCTCTGCTCCGCACCTCACCTGGGACGACAAGCCGTTCGAGCGCGACGCCGGCACCTTCTTCGAGATCGCCGGCGCCCACCGCCGCTACCAGCTGCCGCTGTGCCGGTCCGTGTACCTCGGTGAACCTCCGCCCGCCATGCTCGAGGCCGAAAGGGCGCTCATCGAGGGGCTCGAGGCCGGGCTCGAGGCCGCCCGGGCCGGCAACCGGGCCTGCGACGTGGCCAACGCCCTCTACGACACGATGGAGCGGTACGGCATCCACAAGGAGGGCCGTTGCGGCTACCCGATCGGGATCAGCTACCCACCCGACTGGGGTGAGCGCACCATCTCGTTCCGACCGACCGACGAGTCGATCCTCGTGCCCGGCATGACCTTCCACTTCATGCCCGGCCTCTGGATGGACGACTGGGGCCTCGAGATCACCGAGAGCCTCGTCATCACCGACGAGGGTCCGGCCGAGACCCTGGCGAACTATCCGCGCGAACTGTTCGTCAAGCCGTGAGTGGCCACCCGCTGTTGGACGACGCCCTCGGGATCCTCGACGACCTGGTGGCGTTCCCGTCGGTGGCGCTCACTCCCAACGTCGACCTCATCGCCTGGGTGGTCGACCGCCTCGACGGCGTGGCCTCCGACATCCGGCTCAGCCACGACGCCACCGGCACCAGGGCCAACCTGTTCGCCACGATCGGCCCGGTGGTCGACGGCGGGATCATGCTGGCCGGCCACAGCGACGTCGTGCCCGTCGATCCCGACGACTGGACGTCGCCGCCGTTCGTCGCCACCCGTCGCGAGGATCGCATCTACGGGCGGGGCACGGCCGACATGAAGGGGTTCGTGGCCTGCGTGCTGGCCCTCGCCCCCCGGTGGGCGGCCCTCGACCTGGCCCTACCGGTACACCTCGCCCTCACCTACGACGAGGAGGACGGCTTCCACGGCGCCCCGGTGCTGATCGACTCGTTGGCCGGTGCCCCCCGGCCGGCCGCCGCCATCGTCGGCGAGCCCACCGGCCTGCAGGTAGTCGGCGCCCACAAGGGCTGCTACGAGTACACGACCACCGTCACCGGCATGGACGGGCACAGCTCACACCCGGCCGAGGCCGTGAGCGCCGTGCACCACGCCACCCGCTGGATCGGCGGACTGCTGGGCCTGGCCGAGGACCTGGCCGACCGTGCACCCATCGACAGCCGCTTCGAGCCCGTCCACACCACGACGAACGTCGGCGTCGTGGCCGGGGGGCTGGCCCGCTGCACCGTCGCCGGGGAGTGCTCGTTCGAGTGGGAGATGCGCCCGGTGCAGCGCAGCGATGCCGGGTTCGTCAGGGGCCGCATGGCCGAGGTCGAAGCGGAACTGCTGGCCGAGATGCGCACGGTGCACCCGGAGGCGTCGATCGAGACCGAGGTCGTGTGCGAGATCGACGGCCTCGAATGGGATGACACCTCTCCGGCCGTCGACCTGATGCGGTCGCTGCTGGGCGGCGACCCGCCGGTGGGCGTGGTCGCCTACGGCACCGAGGCGGGCCTCTACCAGGCGGCAGGAATCCCGTCGGTCGTGTGGGGCCCCGGCGACATCGGCGTCGCCCACCGCCCCGACGAGTTCGTCGAGGTCGTCGACCTGGTCGCCTGCCTCGAGGTGCTGGAGCGCCTGCCGGAGCGGCTCGTCGCCGGGTAGGCGCTGACCGGCCCGACCGTTAGCATCTTCGCTGCGGGGTGGAGCAGTCTGGTAGCTCGTCGGGCTCATAACCCGAAGGTCGCAAGTTCAAATCTTGCCCCCGCCACCAAGAAGCCGCAGGTCAGGGTCGGTCTTTCGAGGCCGGCCCTCTGCATTGGCGGCGGAGTAATGCACGCCAATGCACTTTCGTGCCATCCCGGCCAAGGTGTCCGTCCTGTCCTCGCCGGTACGTTCGAATCTATGCGCGGACACGGCTACATCGGAGAACTAGAACCAGGACGGTTCCTTGTCAGGATCAGAGCCCATTTGCAATAGGCCTGTTATCGAATGGAACCACCTCGGCGCTCAGGGGCTCCACGTCACCTTCTGCTAGGAAGAAGCGGAAGAACAGAGTGCCAGAAGCCCGACCCTCGGTGTCGATCCAGTTGGGGACGCCGGGGTCGGCGTGGGCCACGACCATGCGGAAGGAGCCGTCGGCTTCAAGGGTCGTGGTGGCTCTGTTCCGGCTGACCGGCCGATTCAGGTAGTCAAGGGTCTGTTGGAACCGGTTCCAGGCGCAAACGCTCGCGAAACGGCACTCGGGCCACCGGCCGGTGATGACCAGCGCCTCATCCGGCCCAAGCAGCCACCGACCCAGCGAATAGTGAGCATCGGCAGCCGCCAGGGCGAAATCACCCGGTTCCTGGGGCACCGGGAATTCATTGGGGATTCGGCCCACCCAGTCGGGCCGCGCAGCGTGATCGGCCGGGCGCAGACCGTCGATGGTCTTGCTTCGTACATGGGTGGTGACCCGTCCGATGGCAGCAGCCACCAGGTCGTCGTCCCACGGCGGCGGCGGGCCATCAGGTGGGTCGAGGTTCGAGATGGTCAGCGGTACATGGACATCGGCGGCAGCAGCCGAGGACTCCCACTCGAAGTAGTGGCGGCTGGTAAGGCGACCGGCATCGGCTGACAGTTTCAACCAGTTCCGGTCCCGGGGCTTACCTCCGAGGATGATCTCATAGGAGCCGTCGGCGGCAACGTCGAACTGCGTGTCGTTGAGCATCCCGTCGGTGCGATCCGGGTAGGAGCCGTTGTTCGCTCCGGCCTCCACGGTGAACGCCGTGTACACCGCTTGGGCCAGGTTGCCAGTGATCCGGTAGGTGCGGTCGCCCCGGATGGGGGCCTCAAAGTAGATGGCGTCGGCATTGTCACCGCTGAACTTGCGGGTCGGCGTCACGATACGACGCCACACTGGACGTTCCGGATCGAACTCGGCGTGGCTCACCAGCCCCGACTGGAGAATGTGGGCGATTGTGCGGTGTGCCTCGGCGACGTCGCGGTCATCGACCACCATCCACTCCTCACCGGCGAACCGCTCACCGGCCTCGGTCAGCACCTCGATCAAGCCGGCCCACGCAACACGCGTCTCGGACATCTGCTTCCTCTCTATCCGGACCTTTCGATTCGAGAGCGAGTGTGGCCCATGACCCGATTGGTGACCCAATCCGGCTGGCACTGAGCGCCCATTTCGAGCGGCGCCGGGCCGCCCGTTTGCTCTTGATGACCTCAGCTCTGCGGACTGGGGGGTGATTTTCAGGTTTTGGTGGTGCGCCCCCTAGAGAGCGGCACTAAACCCGGACCGTTCATTCAGGCTTTGATGGTGCGCCCCCTAGAGCGGACCATCACTCCAGGGACCCTCTCTCTGATTTGAACAACCACTCGAAAAGACCCACACCCCGCCGGGATGGGCATGGGGCAGACCTACCTCCGGGGGCCTCAACGGATACCACCGAACTGCATGTGTGAGGTCTCGCTTGTGCTCCCGAGCACCACTTCACCTCGAGGCGAGTCAATGGTGACGGATAGTGCCGGTGGCCCTGCAGACACCGCGATGTCGAGATCGATGGCTCGCAGGGTGCCTGCGAGATCATCGGCGTCGGGCGTCGTGATGGTCAACGCCCTGAACTCACCCCCGATGGGATTGGTGTCTTTCGGATTGGCGCACTCAAGCCAATCGATGAAAAACGGCATGCGCCCACCGTGCCGACTCCCGATGGGGAACAACAGATCCCACACGAGGAGGTCACCTGATTCCGTCTTGCGCTGGGTGCGATTGGGACCCTGAGTCGATACGCCAGCCGATTCCAGTGCCGGGGCAATGGCGTCGAGATCGCCTTCAGCCGCCCAGGTGACCATGCCACCGCTCGTCAAGCTGGCGAACTGTGCGCCGGCGTTACCTTCCCGGGACTGCGCCGGGTCGGGTGCGATGATCTCGAGATAGGTGGAGCCGAGGGACAGAAGTGCGTTCCGTGTGCCGAGACCTACATGCTCTCCGCCATAAGCGGCTGGTGTCCCGAACGTGTCCGCTGCCCATTCCATGCCTTCGTCCAGCGAAGCCACGGCGTACATGAAGTGATCGATCCGCGTGGTCAGGATGTGTCCCCCTGGTTATGGAGTCGGACCATGACTTCACGGTAATCCTCATCCTCCCCACGATTGGACTCACCTGATCTGGTCGAACCGTTCCGAGGGTTGTGGGCACCGTCTCGTCCCGGCGGGTTGATCGACAATTTCGCCGTACGTGAGTGCCTGATTCGGGTAGCCCGATCAACTGTCGGGAGTCCAGCGCAACGGGCCGAATACCAGGTCGGTCATCAGGTCGCCGAAGTACAACTTCCACGCGACGGCCATGGTGAAGGGGGCGGATTGCAACGCGGATCGAAACGGTTGCCCGGGGTGCCCCGGGGCCCGTCCCGGGTCGACATCCGTTCCGGCCTATTCGGCGGTTCGTCCACCGGCTATTCAAGCGATTCGTGGATGTGCTCTACTCTCCGTCTGGTCGTCTCAGTGGGGGTCGGCACCGAAAAGGGGGAACCGGAATGCTCTTTCACATCACACACCACCACGACGAGACCACGTGCCCGGCACATGACGATGCAGTAGTTGCCAGCACCTTCGGAGTGGTTCTCGACACGCTCACGGAGAACGTGAACGAGGTGATCGGAGCCTGGGTCGACCCGCCCGGTCACGACTTCTTCTTCGTGGTCGACGCCGACGACGCCTCCCAGATCTTCCTGGGCCTCGGCCCGATCGTCTCCGCCGGCACGGCGAAGATCCAACCCGTCGGTGACTACGCCGTCATGATCGAAACGCGTAAGCAACTGAACTCCTAGCCCCAATGTGGTAGCAGGACCCTTGTCGCCCACCTGTGCGGATCAGGCAGAGGGTGGGTGCGGAGGGGAGTCTCGCCACCTCGGCGGAGCAGCAGGTCCTCAGGTCGTGATGTCACAACCCGTGTCACGAGAATCAACGCTACGGACGGGACACCTTCTATTTCCCTACGAGGTGACCACGGTCTTCAGCGGGAGCTGTTGGCAGCTCCGAGGTACCCATCGAAACCGAGCGTGGCCCGCGCGTCGACGGTGGCGGCCAGTACCGCGTCGTCGAGCGGTATCCCGATGCCGTCAGCAGAACGGACCAGGCCGTTGAAGACGGCCACGGTCACCGCGGCATCGACAAGGCCGTCCTCCCCAACGGCGGCGATTACCTCGTCGTCCAAGGCCCGGGCGGCTGCCGGGTCACGGTTGGCCGCCTCGGCGTAGGACACGAGCAACCCCCCGTGGGGGATGCTCCCCGTGGCCCCTCCCACCGCTCCGCGCAGGTCGGCGTCCGTGTCGATGGCATCGCTACTCGAACCGAGCAGCAGTACGTGGGACGATGCTCAATAGAAGCACTCGTTGATGGCCGACGTGCGGGCGGCGATCAGTTCGACCTGGGGGCGACTGAGGGGCCGGTGCTGCCACACCATCTCCCCGAAGTGTTGGCCGCCGCTGTACATGCTCATCACTACTTCCATGCGGCGTGCATTGTCGTCAGGCACGTAGGACAGCGCCCGGGCCACGTTGGGTCCGAACCAGGCGCCGACGGCCCACGGGACGAACGCCCCTTCCTGGCCGAGCCCGTCGGGAACAACCTGCGACGGATCACCCGCTCTGGGAGTCGGCAGATCCTGGTGGGGCCGACCCAAAAGGTCGCAGAGCAGGTCGATGGGCACCGTCTGGACGACCAGGGCGACCATCTCCACATAGCGGCCCGGACCCAGCCGGTCGACGACAACGGCGGCCCAGTCCCCTGTGATGCGTCCGGCGTCGACCGCCAGGCGTCGGACCACCTCGCGTGTCAGCGCCGACAGGCCGTCGGGACCGACAATGTCGGAGAGCCCATCGGGATCTGGGGCGACCTCCCCCAACGGGAGCGGCACCGACGTCCGGGTTGCCGCGACGATTGCCACCCGTTCGGCGGCCGTCCACCACGTGCCGGGACCTGCGAGCCCGTCCCACACATTGTCGAAGGCGGTGAGGATCTCCGGGTCGACCGGTCGAGGGAACGTCTCGGGAGCAAACGGGGCCATGGGGTTCACGGTACATACACCACCGCTGTAGGGCCGCCCTGGCGGTCGTCTTCCGGTCGCCACGGCCGGGCCCTTGCAGCTTCCGAGGCTCAGCCCATGCCCATCCCGGTCAACCGACGGGGAGCATCGGGAACCAGTCCTCGCGGAGGCGCTGGCCGTCCACCATGTCGTGGCCGTCGAACGGCGGAGAGGTGCGGCCCCGGCGTTGCACGTAGCGGGCGTCGTCACCCACGACCCGCAGGGAGAATGCCCGCCGCAGGTTCGTCGAACCCCGGGCGCCGTGCACGGTGTCGAAGTGGAACGCCACTGCGTCGCCCGGTTCCACCGCCCACTCGAGGATGTCGTACCGCTCGGGCTCGGCATCCGGATCGGGTGCCGGTTGGAAGTCCCCGCTGTCGGTCGTCTCGTCGTCACCGTAGAAGCCGTCGCCGGTCGTCCAACTCACCGGATGGACCGCTGCGTCCCAGAGGTGCGAGCCGCGGATGAACCGCAGGGTCGACTCCAGGGGCACCGGGTCGAGTGGGATCCAGATGCTGACCGTCTGCGGGCCCTCGACGAAGTAGTACGGGGAGTCACTGTGCCAGGGCGTGTGGCGCGGCGCCCCCGGTTCCTTGACCAGCACGTGCTCATGGAACAGCTGCACCGTCCCGGACCGCATCAACTCGGCGGCAATCGCTCCCGCCTCGGATTCGAAGGCGAAGCGCTCGTACTCCGGGATGCGCTGCCAGTTGCAGTAGTCGTCCCAGAACCGACCGGGGTCGTCGGCAGTGCCGTTGTCGTCGAAGAACTCGCTCGGCTCGGCCTCGTTGCGGGCCACCCCTGCGGCCAGCACGTCCACCCAGCCGGCGAACAGCCCACGCAGGCACACCGCCCCGTCGGCAGCGAAAGCAGCGATCACTTCCTCGTCGATCCGTCCGGAAGGCACGGGCTGAGAATAAGCGCGGGCCGGGCCCCGTTCGGCCTCGTGGGCTGGCGCATCGCCCCCCGGGTTGTTAGCAACTGACCGTGGACCAAGGCGACGAGGGTGCCAACTGGCAGGCAATGACCCCAGCCGAGCGGGAGGTGGCCTACTCGCCCAGCTCCTGCATCGGCGGCGACTACAGCACCCATATTGCCGAATACCGGGACCGCAGCGCTGTGGCGCGGGCAACGGTCGACCGCTGGCAGGAGTACGCCTACGGTCCGGCACGGTCCAATCACCTCGACCTGTTCCTGCCGGCGGGTACCGGTGAGCCGCCACCGCTGCTGGTGTTCATCCACGGCGGCTACTGGCAGGAACTCTCGAAGGAAGACTCCGCCTTCGCCGCCCCGGCATGGGTCGACCGGGGCGTCGCATTCGCCGCCATCGGATACACGCTCGCTCCGAAGGCGACACTCTACGAGATCGTCGCTGAATGCCGAAAGGCCGTCGGCTGGCTCCACGAACACGCCGACGAAGTCGGCATAGATCGCCGCCGCATCGTCGTGGCCGGCAGCTCGGCGGGAGCGCATCTGGCCGCCCTGGTCGCCCTTTCCGAAAGCCCGGCCAGTGCAACCGTGCTGATCTCGGGGGTCTTCGACCTGCGCCCCCTGGTCGGGACCTCCATCGTCGAGGCCCTCGACCTCACCACAGCCGATGCCAATGCCCTCAGCCCCGCACTCGCATCCATACACGGGTTCCCCCCGAGCCTCGTGTGCTGGGGCGAGGTCGAGACCGACGAATTCAAGGAGCAGGGCCGGCGGTTCGCCGAGTTCCTGAACGCCGCGGGGACCACCTGCACCTCGTTCGAGGTCGGGGCACGCAACCACTTCGACGTGGTCCTCGACCTCGCCGACCCCTCCTCGAAGATCGGACGAGCAGTAGCGTCGTTCCTTGACGGATCGATGTCCGGTTCGTCCTAGGAGGCGGAAGTGCCCACGTTCAAGCCACAGACCCCGACCATCGTCGACCCGACCGGGGTTCCGCCAGGCAACGAGCCGCGGCCGATGGGAACCACGACCGACACCAGCCGGGCCGAGATCGTCGAAGAGACCGGTGGCACGCCCAGGGTCGACTTCGACAACACCAGCAACCCGTACATCGACTACCAGAGCATCGACCTGCTGCTCACCCTCCAGCACCCCCGCAGCGACGCCTATGACGAGACGTGCTTCTTCATCATGGGGCAGGTCAAGGAGCTGTTGTTCAAGTCGCTCCACTTCGAACTCCACAACGCCCGCCACCTCATCCGCGGCGATCAGGTCCACGACGCCCTGCTGGTGCTCGACCGTTCGCTCGAGATCACCAAGCTCCTGATCAACACCTGGGACGTGGTCGCCACCGTGTCCGCCGAAGGCTTCAACCAGTTCCGCAACCACCTCGACCAGGCATCCGGCCAACTGTCGTTCATGTTCCGCCACGTCGAGTTCATCCTCGGCAACAAGGACCGTCACCTGGCCAGCGCACACCGCAACGTCCCCCACGTGTGGCCCCACATCAAGGAGGCCCTCGAGAGCCCCAGCCTCTACGACGAGGTCATCACCATGCTCGACCGCCGGGGGTTCGCCATCGATCCCGGAGCGCTCGACCGCGACTGGTCCGATCCCTATCCCCCCGACCAGAGCGTCGAACAGGCCTGGTTCGACATCTACGACGACCCGAGGACCGGCAACGACCTCTACCGGCTCGCCGAAACCCTGGTCGCCCTCGACGAACAGATGACCCTGTACCGGTGGCGCCACTTCGTGCTGGTGTCGCGCATCATCGGCTACAAGCCGGGTACCGGCGGATCCACTGGCGTCGAATGGCTGCGCCACACCACGGAGTTCCGCTACTTCCCCGAACTGTGGTCGCTGCGCACCCGCCTCGAGACCTGAGCGGTTGGCTCCTCAGTCGTAGACGAGGGCGCCGTCGTCGAGGTCGGCAACGGGGATCGTGTCCCTGTCGGCCCAGTAGTCCTGCGACATGCGCCACGGATCGTGCACCCCCTGCCGCGGCATCAGGTGCATGGAGCGCATCAGGTAGCCGGGATTGAAGTCCTCCGGGTCGACCCACGGCAGCAGGTCCATGCCCGCGTCCTCGTCGCGCAACGCCGGTGTCACCATCGAGGCACCCCGGTCGTCCAGGTGGTGCAGCAGTCGGCACACGAAGTCGGCGACCAGGTCGGCACGCAGCGTCCAACTGGCCCGGAAGTAGCCGAACACCCACACCATGTTCGGAATGCCCGTGAACATCATCCCCCGGTAGCCCACGGTGTCGGAGAAGACGAGCGGCTCGTCGTCGACGCAGAAGTCGATGTCGCCCAGCACGTTGAGCTCGAACCCCGTGGCGGTGACGATGATGTCGGCCTCGAGGTGGTCGCCCGACACCAACCGGATGCCCGTCTCGGTGAACTCCTCGATCTCGTCGGTCACCACCGAGGCGTCGCCGTCGGCGATGCTGTGGAACAGGTCGCCGTCGGGGATCAGGGCCAGGCGTTGCCGCCACGGCGGGTACGACGGCGTGAAGTGGGGGCTCACGTCGAAGTCCTCGCCGAGGACCTCCCGGATGCCCTTGAACAACTCCTCGCGGACCAGGTCGGGGTACTCGGCGGAGAGCCGCACGACCTGCTCCTGGTCGTGGAGGATCTTCCGGCGCACGATCTCGTGTGTCCACTCCTCGGGGACGTCGAGTTCCCGGAGGGTGTCGGCCAACTCGTTGCTGTTCGGCCGGGCGACGAAGTAGGTCGGCGAACGCTGCAGCATCGTGACGTGCCCGCAGTCGGCCGCCATCGCCGGGATCAGGGTTGCGGCCGTGGCCCCCGACCCGATCACAACCACCTGCTTTCCCGCATAGTCGAGGTCCTCGGGCCACGTCTGGGGGTGCACGATCTCACCACCGAAGCGGTCCACGCCCTCCCACTCGGGGGTGTAGCCGGCGCTGTGCCGGTAGTACCCCTGGCACATCCACAGGAAGTCGCCGGTGAACCGGACCTGCTCCCCGGTGTCGGTGCGGGTCACCTCGAGGGTCCAGCGCCGGTCCCCGGTCGACCAGGAGGCCGACGAGATCGTGTGGCAGTAGCGGATGTGGCGGTCGATGTCGTTGTCGTCGATCACCTCGCCCATGTACGTGAGGATCTCGTCGGCGGTGGCGATCGGCGGCCCGGTCCAGGGCTTGAACCGGTACCCGAAGGTGTAGAGGTCGCTGTCGGACCGGATGCCCGGATACGTGTGGGTCTTCCAGGTACCACCGAATCCGTCCATGGTCTCGAGGATCGTGAACGTCTTGTCGGGGCACTGCTGCAGGAGGTGGTAGGCGCCGCCGATGCCGGAGATGCCGGCGCCCACGATCAGCACGTCGAAGTGCTCGACCGTCGATCCGGAGTCCACCGCCTCAGCCTGCGCCATGCCGGAATCGTCCACCACCGGGCACGCAGGTGCCACATCCGAGGCGCAATCTGAGCTGTCAGCGACCGAGTGAGCCGAGGGCGTAGTCGCTTTCCGAGGGCAGCTCGTCCGGCCAGTTGGTGCGCCATACCTCGTTGGTCAACTCGCCGACCGGCATGGACGCTGCCTCGAAGCCGGGCCTGGGCAGCACCAGCGGTTCCACGACCACGTCGTGGTCCGGGACCATGAAGTAGGGGAACGAATAGCGGTCGGGTCCCAGGTTGACCACCCGGTGAGGGGTGGCGACGAAGTGCCCGCCGGAGAGGAGTTCGAGCATCTCTCCGACGTTCACGACCATCGCGTCGGGTGGACAGGCGACCGTGATCCATTCACCGTCACGGTCCTGCACCTGGAGCCCACCGACCGGATCGGGATGAAGGAGGGTGAAGATGTTGGTGTCCCTGTGGGGGTGGATGCCGAAGTCGGCCCCGGGCGGCATGGCCGGGTAGTGCATCAGCGTCATGTTGGTGAGCGGAGCATCGAACATGGCGTGCAGGGTGGTGCCGTGTACGCCGAGCGACGATGCCGCTGCGTCGAGGAGCGTCCTGCCGAGTGAGTCGCATGCCGACCAGTACCGGGAGACGACCTCTGCCATCCGGTCGACCTCCGGTACCCACCGGTTCCGGCCGTAGAGGGGGCAGGCCGTGAGAGCCGGGTGGCCGTCGGGGCACTCCCAGTGCAACTTGAAGGCCTCGTACGCGTCAGGCGTCGTACCGGTCACCTCGCCACGGTTGGGGGTGAAGAAGCCGAGCGGGATGAAACCCCGGTAGTTGTCGGGTGTGATCCTGTAGCGCCGCTTCACCTCATCGTCGAGGGCGAAGAGCTCTACGAGGAGCGAGCGCATCTCCTCGAAGTGGGACTGCCCGATCCCGTGCCCCACGACGGACACGAACCCGACGTTTCGCCAGGCATGGTCGAGATCCGTTGTGGCCGTCTCGCCACGGAGGTCCACGACGGGAATCTGAACGGCAGATTCGGTCACCGTCTCAACCTAGTCGTGACCTGTGTCACCCCTCCGTGGTCAGGACTTTTGTCCCTACTCCCGCCACCCCTCTACCCCGATGATGGGGCTGACGTAGAAGACGGGGCCGACTGCACTCACCAACCGAGGAGGGTGACACAGGTGAAGTGGACGGCTACAAGCAGCGCAGGTCGTTGTCTGGGATTGCCTGCGGTCATCCTCGCCTTCTCCGCAGGCTTGTGGTTGGTCGTGCTGACCCCTGCGGCCGCTCAGACGGCCGATCAGGGCGAGGCCGTCTTCAGCGCGAAGTGCGCTGCTTGCCACACGATCGGTGGCGGAACCCTGGTCGGCCCCGACCTTGACGGGGTCAGCACCAGGCGGGATACAGCCTGGTTGACCCGGTGGATTGCCGAACCGGACCTGATGCTGGAGGAGGGTGACCCGATCGCCGTCGACATGCTCGCCGAGTTCAACGACATCCCGATGCCAAACCTCAGCCTCACCGATCTCGAGGTAGCGAGCCTCGTCGCATATATGGATGCACAGTCCGGTGCCGCCCCTGGGGTCGACCCGGACCCGGTGCAGCCCGTTGCCGGTCCAATCCAGCCGAATGCCGCCACCGGCAAGAGCCTCTTCGAGGGTTCGAATCGTTTTGACAATGGCGGCCCAGCGTGCCTGGCCTGCCACAGCATCGCCGGTATCGGCGCCCTGGGTGGGGGTGCCCTCGGGCCGGACCTGACCGGTGCGTACGGCAAGTTCGGCGAAGCCGGCATGGCCTCGATCCTTGCCACCACCCCCTTCGAGACCATGAGTCCGATCTTCGACGATCACCCCTTGACCGACGAGGAACAGGTCCACCTTTCGCTGTTCCTCAGCCAGGCTGCCGTCAGCAAGCGGACAGCGGCCTCGGTTGGCCAACTGGCCCTGCTGGGCATGGCAGGCGCGGCATTCCTCCTGTTGGGGATGCAGTTCCTCTGGAGGCGGCGACTCAGGGAGGTGCGTCGGCCGATGGTGGCCCGATCGCGTGCTCGGATCGAACGTTTCAAGCAGGCAGAAGACGAGCGACGGGGTTCAACGCCCGGGACGGAAGGTAGGTAGGCACGTGGGTTGGATCCAGGACCTGGTTAACCCCGAAGCGCGCAACTGGGAGGACTTCTACCGGAACCGCTGGCAGCACGACAACGTCATTCGCACCACCCACGGCGTCAACTGCACCGGTGGTTGCTCCTGGGCCGTCTATGTGAAGGACGGGATCATCACCTGGGAGATGCAGCAGACCGACTATCCGCTCCTCTGCGACGAACTCCCGCCCTACGAGCCACGCGGATGCCAGAGGGGCATGTCGGCCTCCTGGTACGTCTACAGCCCGATCCGGGTCAAGTATCCGTATGTCCGCGGAGCGCTCCTCGACCTGTGGCACGAGGCCATGGCCACCCATGCCAGCCCGGTCGAGGCATGGGAGTCGATCGCGACGGACGACGAGAAGCGCTCACGAATCCAGCGGGCCCGCGGCAAGGGTGGCTTCAGGCGATCCACCTGGGACGAGGTGCTCGAGATAGTCGCGGCAGCCTGCCTCTTCACCGCCAAGGAGTACGGACCCGACCGCGTATTCGGGTTCTCGCCGATTCCCGCAATGTCGTACCTGTCGTACGCGGCCGGTTCGCGCTTCCTGCAACTCTTCGGCGGCGTCAACATGAGCTTCTACGACTGGTACGCCGACCTTCCCAACGCCTTCCCCGAGATCTGGGGCGACCAGACCGACGTTGCCGAGAGCGCCGACTGGTACCACTCCAAGTACATCGTCTCGATGGGCTCCAACCTCAGCATGACCCGGACACCTGACGTCCACTTCATCTCCGAGGCACGCCACGAGGGAGCCAAGTTCGTGGTGATCGCCCCCGACCTGAACCAGGTCGCCAAGTACGCCGACTGGTGGATTCCCGTCGAGGCGGGCCAGGACACCGCACTGTGGATGGCGGTCAACCACGTGATCCTCAAGGAGTTCCACGCCGACCGGCAGGTGCCGTACTTCATCGACTACGTCAAGCGCTTCACCGACTCGTCGTTCCTGGTGGAGTTGACGCCTGAAGGCGGCTCGCTCAAGGCCGGCCAGTTCCTGCGTGCCGACCGGGTGGACCGGTACACGGGTGTGGAGAACGGTGACTGGAAGATGCTGGTCCACGACCGCAACTCCGGGGCCCTGCGGATGCCCAAGGGCACCGTCGGGTTCCGCTGGCAGGAGGAAATGGGCCAGTGGAACATCAAGATGGAGGACGGCCTGGACCACCAGCCGATCGACCCCGACCTGACCTTCATCGACGAGCACGACGAGGTCAAGATGGTCTCGTTCCACGAGTTCGCCGAGGGCGGGGTCTACGAACGCGAGGTACCGGTCAGGTATGTGGAGACCACCGACGGAAGGGTCGCCGTCACCACCGTGTACGACCTGTTGATGGCCCAGTTCGGAGTCAGCCGGGGCCTCGCGGGTGACTACCCGGTCGACTACGACGACGAGCGCCCCTACACCCCGGCATGGCAGGAGAAGCTCACCGGCATCGGTCGGGACACGGTCACACGCCTGGCACGCGAGTTCGCGGGCAACGCCGAAGCCACCAACGGCAAGTCGATGGTCATCATCGGCGCCTCCATCAACCACTGGTACAACAACAACCAGTCCTACCGGGCACCGATCACCGCCTTGATCATGACCGGATGTCCGGGTCGAAACGGTGGCGGCATGAACCACTATGTGGGCCAGGAAAAGCTCTCGCTGGTGGCACCGTGGACGAGCCTGGCCCTTGGCCTGGACTGGTCCAAGCCCCCCCGCCTCCAGCAGACACCGATCTGGCACTACATCCACAGCGACCAGTGGCGCTACGAGGGTGATTTCACCGACTACGCCCGCGTTCCTCCGGAAACCAAGTGGGCCAAGGGCCATGCAGTCGACCTGGCGGCCGCGTCGGTCCGGATGGGGTGGATGCCCTTCTTCCCCCAGTTCGGCAACAACCCGCTTGAACTGGTGAGCGAAGCCGAGGCTGCAGGGGCCGGGACCGACGAGGAGATAGTTGAACGCGTCGCCGACCAGTTGAGCAGCGGTGATGTCAAGTTGTCCGTCGAGGATCCCGACGCCGAGGAGAACTGGCCCAGGGTCTGGTTCGTGTGGCGGGGCAACGCCATGCAGTCCAGCGCCAAGGGCGCCGAGTTCTTCCTTCGCCACTACCTGGGCACCCACGACAACATCGAGGCGATGGAACACGCCGCAGGGAAGACCGACACGGTCGAGTTCCGTGAGGAGGCACCCAGGGGGAAGATGGACCTGGTCGTGGACCTCAACTTCCGCATGGACTCGACGGCCCTCTACTCCGACATCGTGCTTCCAGCCGCCTTCTGGTACGAGAAGAACGACCTCAACACCACCGACCTCCATTCCTTCGTCCACCCGTTGGGTGAGGCCGTGCCGCCGGTCTGGGAGTCCAAGACGGACTTCGAGATCTTCAAGGCATTCGCCAAGAAGGTCAGCGAGATGGCGCCGTCGGTGTTCCCCGAGCCGTTCAAGGACATCGTCACCTCTCCGCTCAAGCACGACACTCCCGACGAGTTGGCCCAACCGCAGGTCCTGGACTGGGGCAAGGGCGAGTGCGACCTGGTCCCCGGGGTGACGGCGCCACACCTGAACGTGGTCGAACGCGACTACGCGAACCTCTACAACCGCTTCATATCCCTGGGCCCGCGGCTTCGCGAGGATGGCGTGAGCGGCCATGGGGTGCACATCCCCGTGGCAGAGGCCTACGACGAGCTCCTGGAGAGTCCGATCGGCACCGCTCCGGACCCACGCCGCACCCGTGCGGTCGAGTGGGGCGGTCAGAAGTACCCGGGTCTGGAGGACTCCCTCGACGCTGCCAACATCCTTTTGCGCCTGGCTCCCGAGACCAACGGCGAGCAGGCGTATGCGGCGTTCAAGGCCGAGGAGGAGAGGGTCGGGGTTCCCCTCACGGACCTGGCCGATGACACGCGTGCGGTCAGGATGACCTTCCATGACATAACGAGGCAGGTGAGGCGCACCCTCACCAGCCCGTGCTGGTCGGGTGACGTCAGGGACGGTCGCACCTACTCGGCGTGGACCCTCAACGTCGAGCGGCTGGTTCCGTGGCGAACGCTCACCGGTAGGCAGCAGCTCTACAACGACCACCCCTACTACATCGACTTCGGTGAGCACCTTCCGACGTACAAGCCCAAGTTGGATCCGGTGGCGACGGGAGACATCGTCCTCAGCCCGGTCGACGACCAGTCGCTGGTCCTCAACTACATCACGCCCCATGGCAAGTGGAACATCCACTCCACCTACAAGGACAACCTCCGGATGTTGACCTTGTCACGCGGGATGGATCCGGTCTGGATCAACGACAAGGAGGCCGCAAGGGTCGGGATCGTCGACAACGACTGGGTCGAGGTCTACAACGACAACGGGGTCGTGGTGACGAGGGCTGCGGTGAGTTCCAGGATCCCTGCCGGGATCTGCCTCTACTACCACGCCGTCGAGAGGACCATCTACATCCCCAAGTCGCAGGTTCGCGGGGGAAGGCGGGCCGGAGGCCACAACAGCCTCACCCGCACCCGGATCAATCCGCTGCTGCTGGCCGGCGGCTATGCCCAGTTCACCTACGGCTTCAACTACTGGGGCCCGATCGGCATCTTCACCCGTGACACGTACGTGGTGGTCCGGAAGATGGAGAAGTTGGAATGGTGATGCACGAAGCGAACGGGAGCACCTGAGATGGACATCAGAGCCCAGGTATCGATGGTCTTCCACCTGGACAAGTGCATCGGTTGCCATACGTGCAGCGTCGCGTGCAAGAACATCTGGACCGACCGCGAAGGCGTCGAGTACCAGTGGTGGAACAACGTGGAGACCAAGCCTGGTACGGGCTACCCCACCCTCTGGGAGAACCAGGAGGAGTACAGAGGAGGCTGGGAGGTAGAGGACGACCGGCTGCAACTCAAGTTGCAGAGCAAGGTCGGCACACTCGGCAACATCTTCTACAACCGTCGACTGCCCACGATCAACGACTACTACGAGCCCTGGACCTACGACTACGAGCACCTCTTCAACGCACCCGAGGGAGATGACCAGCCGACCGCTCGACCCATCTCGCTGATCACCGGTGAGTTCATGGAGATCGAGTCCGGACCCAACTGGGATGACGACCTGGGTGGCTCTCCCGTCTACGCCTCAAACGATCCGAACGTGGGTGTCCTCACCGACGAGGAGAGGGCCCAGCTGAACGAGATCCAGAGGGTGGTGTTCTTCTACCTGCCCCGGATCTGCAACCACTGCATCAACCCTGGTTGTGTCGCCGCCTGTCCGGCAGGGGCTGCCTACAAGCGCGGTGAGGACGGCATCGTGCTCGTCAACCAGGACAAGTGCCGTGCATGGCGGATGTGCATCTCAGGCTGTCCGTACAAGAAGGTGTACTACAACTGGTCCACGGGCAAGTCGGAGAAGTGTGTCCTCTGCTTCCCACGCCTGGAAAGCGGCCAGGCACCGGCCTGCTTCCACTCCTGTGTCGGTCGAATCCGCTACCTGGGCGTGTTGCTCTACGACGCGGACCGGATCGAGGAGGTCGCCAGTTCACCCGCAGCCGACCTGGTCGAGGCGCAGCGGGGAATCATCCAGGATCCGTTCGACCCCGACGTGATCGCCGCCGCGAAGGCCAACGGGGTACCGGACGGGATGTTGGAGGCTGCGAAGAACTCACCCGTGTACAAGTTCGTGAAGGAGTGGGAGTTGGCCCTGCCGCTTCACCCGGACTTCCGGACGGTGCCGATGCTCTACTACGTGCCCCCCATGTTGCCTGTTCTGGCCAAGATGAAAGACGGCAAGTACGACGTTGCCGGAGCCGAGACCGAGGGCCTGAAACCGCTGTTGACATCGTTGGAACATGCCAGGGTCCCGCTGCGCTACATGGCGGAACTGTTCTCGGCGGGCAACGAGGAAGTCGTGGCCGAGGTCTACAGGAAGCTCATAGCGGTCCGTGTCTACAAGCGTGCCGAAAAGGTGGGCGACCTGTCCCAGGAGGAGGCGCAGGAGGCGCTCGACGTCGGGAACCTGACGGCCGAGGAGGCAGAGGCCATATTCCGTCTTACTGCCCTGCCCTCGTTCGAGGAGCGCTTTGTCGTACCCCCGTTGGCCCGCGAGGTGGCCATCGAGCAGATCGAGAGCCCCTACGACCGGAAGCGCGAGGGTGGGTTCGGCAGCCGTACTGCTCCGGAGCGGAGGTGGTGACCGTGGAAGACCGGTCCACCGTGAAGCGCGTCTGGGGGTTCTTTGCCGGGCTGCTCGACTACCCGACCGAGAGCCCCCTGGAAGCCATCGGGGAGTGTCGGCGGCTGGTCGCAGGGGTGTCACCGGATGCCGACGCCCTGCTGGCCCGGTTCCAGGGGTTCGTCGAGGAATCAACCCTTGGTCGCCTACAGGAGGAGTACACCCGGGCGTTCGACATGGACGAATCCCACAGCCTGTACGTGGGCTACCACTTGTTGGGCGAGAGCTACAAGAGGAGCGCGATGCTCCTCGAGTTCATGGAGCGGTACCGGGCGCACGGGGTCGAAGTGGCCGGGGAGCTGGCCGACCACCTGCCGGTGGTCCTGCGATTCCTGACCGTCTGCGACGACCGCGACCTGGTCGACGAGATCATCTGCGACGCGGTCTGGCCCTCCCTCGAGATGATCTCGGGGGACGGCGACGAGACCGACGCCCCGGACCCGGAAGAAGAGGGACCGCCGGTAGCAGCCGCCCTGCCCTACCACGAGTTGTTGGATTCCCTTCTGTTCTTTGTACGGGCTTCCACATCCGGAAGCACGCAACCGCTCGCAGTGACCAGTGCTGTGGGGTGGCCGACAACGTGAGGAGAGGCTGACCATGTTGGATGATGTGCTGTTCGTGGCCTTCCCGTACCTGGCGTTCATCACCGCCGTCTGGGTCGGGATCTACCGCTTCCGAAACGACCGCTTCTCCTATTCCACCCAGTCATCCCAGTTCCTGGAGAACCGGATGCTCAGTTGGGGGTCGGCACCATGGCACTACGCCATCCTGACGATCCTGATGGCACACCTCGTGGCCCTTCTGGTTCCGTCAATCTGGGCCTCTGTGATCTCAGCGCCGATCCGCCTCTACACCCTTGAGGTGACCGGGCTGTCGTTGGCGCTGATGGCAATCTTCGCTCTCTGCGTGCTCGTCTATCGGCGCCTGACGACACACCGTGTGCGGACCGTGACGACACCGGCCGACTGGCTGTTGTTCTCCCTGCTGCTGGCCCAGGTGGTGCTCGGGTTCTGGGTGTCCCTCTTCTTCCGCTGGGGCGCCGACTGGTACCTGCACACGACGGTGCCGTGGATCGGCTCCCTCGTGAAGTTCCAGCCCGACACGGCGACGGTCACCACGCTTCCGTGGGTGGTCAAGTTCCACATCCTGGGCGGATTCGCCATCATTGCCGTCTTCCCGTTCACCCGCCTGGTGCACGCGGTGATCTGGCCCATCACCTACCTCTGGAGGCCGCACCAGGTGGTCATCTGGAACAGGAATAGGACCGGTACGGGAAGAAAGGCCCCACGGTAACCACGGTCAGAGAAGCGGGGAGACAGGATCAAATGGCTGTGAATAGCCAGATGGAACCCGAAGATCGATCCCGTGGGGCGAACCGGATCCTTGCCATCGCCACCATCGGGTTCACTCTCTGTTTCGCGGTCTGGGTGGTCTTCGCGATAATCGGACTACCAGCGCGACAGGAACTCGGGTTATCCGACTCCCAGTTCGCGTTGCTTGTCGCCACCCCCATCCTCACCGGATCGCTACTGAGGATTCCCCTCGGCATCTTGGCCGACATGTTCGGCGGTCGTCGGGTGTTCACGGTGTTGCTACTGGTTACCGCCGTTCCCGTCTACCTGGTGAGCAAGGCTGATTCCTATGTCGAACTGCTCATCGCCGCGCTCTTCATAGGCCTGTCGGGAGCCGCGTTCGCTGTCGGGATCGCCTGGGTATCCGCCTGGTATCCCCACGAGCGAAAGGGCTACGCCCTGGGGATGTTCGGTGCCGGCAACGTGGGCGCCTCCATCACCAAGCTCCTGGCCCCCACCCTGGTCACTGCTGTCTCCGTCGGTGGCCTGGCCGGCGGTCACATTCCCGGTGGGTGGAGGTTCGTGCCGTTCTTCTATGCCGTGTTGCTGGCTGTCATGGCGGTGTTGCTCTGGACCCTCACCCCATCACACGACATCAAGCCCGGCCGGGGGCGACCCCTGGGGGAGTTGCTGATGCCGTTGAGACACATCCGCGTCTGGCGATTCGGCTACTACTACGTCGTGGTCTTCGGCGCCTACGTGGCGCTGGCCCTGTGGCTCCCCAAGTACTACGTGGATGTGTTCGGAGTTGACCTCAAGGTCGCCGGCGCGCTCACCGCACTGTTCATATTCCCCGCCAGCCTGCTTCGACCCGTAGGAGGCCATCTGGCCGACCGAATTGGTGCTCGCCGGGTCATGCACTGGGTCTTCGCAATGATTGCCGTCGCCTCCTTGTTGTTGTCATTTCCAAACGGGCACCTCACCCTTCACCAAACCAAGACGGCAGAGGTCCGGGAAATACTGCCCTTCGATCAGAACATCTGGCTTTTCACCATGCTCGTGTTCATCATCGGGGTCGCCATGGGCATAGGGAAGGCCGCTGTCTACAGGTACATCCCCGACTATTTCGAAAATGATGTCGGTTCCGTGGGCGGGCTGGTGGGTGCGGTCGGCGGCCTCGGTGGCTTCTACCTACCTCTCCTATTCGCAGGAGCACTGTTTCTCACCAACCTCCCCACGAGCACCTTCTTCGTGCTGTTCCTGTTCTCATCAGCAGCCTGGGTGTGGTTGCACCTGACGGTCTTGCGGATCCTTCGAAGTGCGGCTCCCCATCTCGACCATGAGTTCGAACAGCGCGAGCACCCGGTGGGGACACCATGAGCAGCGGGCCAACCAGTGACGAAGGGTGATACGTCCCCTGGGGCCAACCGGAAGTCCCTTGATCTCTAGACCGACCCTGAGCCAGGAAGTGAGGAACAGGAATGGCTGACTTGTACGAATGGGAAGTCGAGGACGACGACTTCTGGGAGAGCACAGGTAAGAAGGTAGCTACCCGGAATCTCTGGATCTCGATACCGAGCCTGCTCTGCGGGTTCGCGGTGTGGCTCTACTGGAGCGTCATCACGGTCCAGATGCTCAACCTGGGGTTCCCGTTCACCACTGCCGAACTGTTCACGCTGTCGGCCATTGCCGGCCTGGCGGGTGCGACCCTGCGGATCCCGAGCAGCTTTCTCGTGCGCGTGGCCGGTGGGCGGAACACGATCTTCTTCACGACGGCGCTACTGATGATCCCTGCTGTCGGCACAGGCTTCGCACTCCTGTCCCAGGACACTCCTCTGTGGGTGTTCCAGGCGCTGGCATTCCTCTCCGGATTCGGTGGTGGCAACTTCGCCTCTTCCATGTCCAACATCAGCTTCTTCTATCCGAAGCACACCCAGGGACTGGCCCTCGGGTTGAACGCCGGTCTCGGCAACGTCGGTGTCACGACCACGCAGATCCTGATCCCGCTGGTGATGACATTCGGCGTGTTCGAGAGCCCGATGGTCCTCGAGAAGACCTCGGGAACGCTCATCGGGAAGATCGCCGCGGGGACCGAGACCTGGATCCACAACGCCGGGTTCGTCTGGCTGTTGCTGCTCGTTCCGCTGGCATTTCTGGGCTGGCGCAAGATGGACACCATTCGTACCGAGAACGTCTCACCCGACATCGGTTCGCCGTTGACATCGTTCGGGAGGATCAGCGCCATGTTGGGCATGGCCTTCATCCCGGCCGCCGCCGGGCTGTATGTAATCCTTCCCGACCCCACCGGACTGGGCTGGACATGGGCCAAGTACCCGATCATCGGCCTGGTCATCTGGTCGACGGTGCTCCTGTTGAAGCAGATGCGAGGTGAGGTCAGACCCAACCTGAGACGACAGTTCAAGATCTTCGGCAACAAGCACACCTGGATCATGAGCGTCATCTACACGATGACCTTCGGGAGTTTCATCGGCTATTCAGCCGGGTTCGCCCTTGCAATCAAGATCATCTTCGGCATCCAGCACGTGATGGTGGATGGGGTGATGACCCACGACATGGTGAACCCCGATGGGCCGTCGGCCCTCACCTATGCGTGGATGGGGCCGTTCATCGGAGCCTTCACCCGCCCGGTCGGTGGCTGGATCGCCGATAAGTTCGGTGGGGCAAGGGTTACGGAGTGGGTCTCGGTGACGATGGTCGCCAGTGCGCTCGGGGTGGCGTACTTCATGAAGCAGGCCTACCAGTCGGCGACACCCCAGGACCACTTCGTGCCGTTCTTCCTGCTGTTCCTCGTCCTGTTCGCTGCCACGGGTGTGGGCAACGGTTCGACGTTTCGCACGATCGCCATGGTGTTCGAACAGGAGCAGAGGGGACCGGTCCTGGGCTGGACGTCGGCTGTGGCTGCCTACGGGGCCTTCGTGGTGCCACAGGAGTTCGGTGAGCAGATCAACAACACGACCCCGGAGGTCGCACTCTACGCATTTGCAGCCTTCTATGCCGTATGCCTCGTGCTGAACAGGCGGTACTACCTGGGATCGAAGGCCGAGTACTCCAACCCGTAGCCCGCCGGTTGGAGCGCACCGGGTCGGGCCTGCCTGTCCGGTGGATTGGCCGAGGTGCCCTGTGCCTGATAGCAGGTAGCGCGTGGTCAGGGGGGTTGTGGCTGGCCGGTGGCGGTCGATGAGGCCGGAGGAGCGGGAGGTGGCGTCGCTCGGTGGGATTGTGGCCGAGTGCTGCCTAGCGGTGCCGAAAGGTGCGACGGATAACTAGGGTCCCGGGCGGGGAGGTGCCTCGACGGTGAGTGCTGGACAAGATGTGGGCGCAGGTGCTGAGGGGTCGCCCTTCGAGTTGGTGAACGCCGAGGGCACGGCACCCGTGCTCCTTCTCTGCGACCATGCCAGCCACATGATCCCGGCGGACCTCGCTTCGCTGGGCCTCGACGACGTGCAGCGTTCCACCCACATCGCCTGGGACGTCGGCGCCGCCGAAGTGACACGCGGCCTGTCCCGCCGACTCGATGCACCGGCCATCCTGGCCCGGTACTCGAGGCTCGTCGTTGACCTGAACCGGGATCCCGGCGAGGCCAGCCTCATCCCCAAGGAGGTCGACAGCATCGTCGTTCCTGGCAATCAGGGCCTCGGCACGGCGGAAAGGGACCAACGGGTGGCGACCTTCCACCTGCCGTACCACCGGGCGGTCGCCGAAACCGTCGAACGACTGGCCGCCCGCGGACCGGGGCCGGCCGTGGTCTCGATCCACAGCTTCACCCCCGTCCTGAACGGTGTCGAGCGCCCGTGGCAGGTCGGGATCCTGTCCGACCGGGACAAGCGCCTTTCGGGTCCGATGCTCTCGTCCCTGCGCGACGTGGGGCTGCTGGTCGGCGACAACGAGCCCTATTCCGGAACCGACATCTACGGTTACACGGTGCAGCAGCACGCCGGACCCCGTGGACTGGCCAACGTCATCGTCGAACTTCGCCAGGATCAGGTCGACACACCCAGCGGGGCCTTCGAATGGGTCGAACGCCTCGAACGGACTCTCTGCGCAGCGCTCGACGATCCGCAGGTGCTCGAGCGGGGAGTCGCCGCATGACCGAGCCGAGCTTCACGATCGGCATCGAGGAGGAATACCTCCTCGTCGACCTCGAGACCCGAGACCTGGTTGCCCAACCCCCCGCAGAACTGTTGGCCGAAGGGGTGGCCCGCACCGACGGTCGGATGACCACCGAGTTCCTCCAGTCGCAACTCGAGGTCGGAACCCGGAAGTGCGCCTCCGTGTCCGAGGCGGCAGCCGAGATCGTCGAACTCCGGTCCGTGCTGTCGGACCTGGCAGGCGAATACGGCAACGCCATCGTCGCTGCGTCGACCCACCCGTTCGGTACCTGGGAGTCGCAGGAACTCACATCCTCCGAGCGCTACCAGAAACTCGACCAGGACCACCAGGTTGTTGCCCGCCGCATGCTCATCTGCGGAATGCACGTACACGTCGGCCTGGACGACGACGACCTGCGCATCGACCTGATGCGGCAGGCCTCCTATTTCCTTCCCCACATCCTGGCGCTCTCCACCTCGTCGCCATTCTGGTACGGGTCCAACACCGGGCTACGCAGCTACCGACTGACTGTCTTCGACGGCATGCCGCGCACCGGGCTGCCCGAGGTGTTCGAGTCGTGGAGCGACTTCCAGCGCCACGTCAAGGCCCTGATCGACGCCGGGGTGATCGAAGACGCCAGCAAGTTGTGGTGGGACCTGCGCCCCTCCATCCGGTACCCGACGCTCGAGATGCGCATCGCCGACGTCTGTACGACCGCCGCCCACGGGGCGTCCCTTGCGGCGATCTTCCAGTGCGTGCTGTGGATGCTCTACGAGTTGAAGCGCAACAACCAGCGGTGGCGGGGCTACTCGAACATGCTGGTGCAGGAGAACAGGTGGCGGGCCCAGCGGTACGGCTTCGATGCCGGGCTGATCGACTTCGGCGTCGGAGCCATCGTGCCGATTGCCGACCTTGTCGAGGAGATACTGGAACTGCTGGGTCCGGCAGCCGACGCACTCGGGTGCGTCGACGAGTTGACCGGGGCACGCGACATCCTCGTGACCGGCACGAGCGCACATCGCCAGGTGGCCGTCCATGAGGCCTCCACGGCGGAAGGAGCCGGGCCCGACGAGGCGCTCCGTGCGATCGTCGACTTCCTCATCGAGGAGACCAACCGGCCCACCTGAACCGGAACTACAGGAGAAGGGTTCCGGCCACGACGGTTCCCGACATCCTCGATGGCCGGCGATGCCCGACAGCAGTGAAAGAGTGACCCGATGCACACCCGAGGGCCGGTCCGAATCCCGCTGCGGGTCCGGGTGCTGTTCGTCGCCTACTTCCTCAGCGCCTTCGCCGTCATCGGCCAGGTCACCATCGTCGGGAAGCAGGTCTACGACCTGACGGGCCGGGAACTGGACCTCGGCCTGTTGGGGCTGGCCGAGTTCCTGCCCGTCGCCCTTCTCGCCCCCGTAGCCGGGACCGTCGCCGACCGCATCGACCGACGCTGGGTGTTCGGCGCAGCCCTGGTGGTCGAAGCCCTGGGATCGCTGCTGCTCTTCGGCTACGCCAGGTCCGAGCCGACCTCGGTGGCGCCGATCTTCTGGATCATCGGGTTCGTGGGCATAGCCCGGGCATTTGCCACCCCGTCGGGGCGGGCGCTCATCATCGACCTTTCACCAGTCGAGGTGGTCGCCAGGGTCGTGGCCCTCAAGTCGGTCGCCTACCAGGTCGGGATCATCGCCGGCCCGGTCATGTTCGGTTTCCTCTTCGTCGTCGACGAGCCCCTGCCGTACCTTGCCGGCACCGTTGCCCTGATGGTCGCATTCGGCATCGCCGTGCTGACGCCCTCGTCCGGGGCCCGCAGGCTCGACGCTCCGGGACCCGGCCGGGTGGTGCACGATGCACTCGAGGGGCTCCGGTTCATCCGACGCAGCCCGATCCTGTTCGGCGCCATGGGGCTCGACCTGTTCGCAGTCCTGTTCGGGGGTGCCGTCGCACTGCTCCCTGCTATCGCCGAGAACCGGCTCGGGGTGGGCGCGGTGGGCCTCGGTTGGCTCCGGGCATCCGTCGGGATCGGTGCGGGAATCGTCACCATCGTCCTGTCGATCCGGCCTGTGCAGCGCAACCTCGGGCGGGTCCTGTTGTCGGTCGTCGCCGTCTTCGGCGTCGGCACCGTCGTCCTCGGGTTCAGCAGCAACTACGCCCTGGCGTTCGTCGTCCTGCTGGTGCTGTCCGGCGCCGATGCCGTCTCGATGTTCATCCGCCTGACACTGGTGCCGCTGGCGACGGCCGAGGAGATGCGTGGCAGGGTCCTCGCCGTCGAGAACGTCTTCATCGGCGCCTCAAACGAACTCGGCGCAGCCGAGTCGGGACTGACCGCGGCCGTGATGGGCCTGGTCGGTGCCGTCGTGTTCGGTGGCGTGTGCACGATCGCCGTGGTGGTGTTGTGGTGGCGGTTGTTCCCCGACCTGCGTGACCTCGACACCTTCGACGAGGTCATACCGAAGACCCGGGAATGAGGCAGGGGGCCATCTCGTCACACGTGCCCGCCATCGACGGTCGGCGGTTCGACAACCCGGGTGCGGCGGCCATAACGTCGTCGGCGACCCCAAGGAGTGTCCGGTGACCGAATCCGTCCGACCGACCAATGCCTGCTTCGTCCTGCTCGACTCGCTGAACCGACACCTGCTCGGGTCCTACGGCAGCACCGAATTCGCCACACCGAACCTCGACCGGTTCGCCGCCGAGCATGCCACCCGGTTCACCCGACACGTCACCGGCTCGCTGCCGTGCATGCCGGCCCGCCACGACATCCTCGTCGGCGCCCTCGACTTCCTCTGGAAGCCCTGGGGGTCGATCGAGGCATGGGAACAGCCCGTCACGCGGGCACTGGCAGGCGCCGGCGTCACCAGCATGCTCGTCACAGACCATCCCCACCTTTTCGAGACGGGCGGCGAGAACTACCACACCGACTTCGGTGGCTGGGACTACGTCCGCGGCCATGAAGGCGACCCCTGGCGGACCCACCCCGACCCGTCGTGGGTGGGCGCACCAGCGATGCCCGCCCGCAAGGGTGGCTGGTGGTGGAGCAGCGTGACCGGCTTCGAAGCCGGCGAGAAGGCCTACGACCGTTCCCGAACGTTCTTCCGCGAAGAGGCCGACTACCCGGGTCCGCGCACCATGACCGAGGCCGCCCGGTTCCTGCGCGACGCCACCCCGCACCACGACCGCTGGTTCCTGTTCGTCGACGAGTTCGACCCCCACGAGCCGTTCGACACCCCGCCCCCGTGGGTCGGACGCTACGAGGATGAGCCGTGGGACGAGGAGTGGATCATCTGGCCGCCGTATGCCAACGGGGCCATCAGTCGCGGCAACCTGACCGAACGCGAGGGTCGCCACATCCGTGCCAACTACGGCTCGAAGCTCTCGATGATCGACCACTGGTTCGGACGCATCCTCGACGCCTTCGACGAGGGCGGCCTCTGGGACGACACGGCCCTCGTGGTCTGCACCGACCACGGCCACTACCTGGGTGACGAGCGGGACGGCAGGGATGTGTGGGGCAAGCCCAACGTGCCGCAGTTCGAGCCCATCGGGCACACGCCGTTGCTGGTGGCGTGGCCGGGGCGGACAGGCGGTGGTACCTGCGACGCCCTGACCACCAACGTGGACCTTTTCGCCACCGTCGCCGACCTCTACGGGGTGACCGTCGGGCACCGCACCCACGGTCGATCCCTCGTACCGCTGCTGACGGGCGAGGCGGATTCTGTGCGCGACTGGGCCATCGGGGGCATGTACGGCAGGTGGGTCCAGGTCACCGACGGCACCACCAAGTACGCCCGGTCGTCGTCGGGCGACAACTTCCCGCTGTCCATGTGGTCGAACCGCTGGTCGACCATGCCCGTCAAGATCACCGGCTTCAACGAGTTGCCGGCCCCGGACGAAAGGGCGGTGCTCGATCACATGCCCGGGACGACCGTGCCGGTCATCCGCCAGCCGTTCCGGCCAGGCGACCTGCTTCCGTTCTGGGTGGCCGGTGCAAGCAGCGACAGCCACCACCTCTACGACCTCGACGTGGACCCCGACGAGCAGGAGAACCGGGTAGGCGAGCGGTTGGAGGCTGAGATGCTGGACCTGCTGCACACGGCGCTCCGGGACGTGGAGGCGCCCTACGAGCAGTTCGAACGCCTGGGAATCGCCTGACGGCGACCATCTTTGCTGAGCGAGGTCGGCCCGTGGCGGTTCAGGCCTCGATGACCTCGGTGATCTGGCCGGTGTCGATGTCGTGGACGAAGCCCGCCACCTCGTGGAGGAGCGACAGGTACGGGGTGTCGCGGATGCGCTGGAGGTCGGCGCTGAGTGTCTCGACGTGGTCGTCGATGACGAAGAACTCGATCCCCGTGCCCGTGGCCTCTTCGAGTTCGGCATTGGACACTCCGGCAAGGCCGCAGCGGGTGTGCTGCATCACGACAACCGAGGTGACGCCCAGGGTATGGCTCGACAGGGCCAGGCTGCGAAGGACGTCCTCGGTCACCCGGCCGCCGGCGTTGCGGATCACGTGGGCATCGCCGAGGTCGAGGCCCAGGGCGGCGAACACGTCGATGCGTGCGTCCATGCAGGTCACGACTGCAAGGTGCCGCCCGGGTTCGGCATCGGTGATTCCGAGGTGTTCGTCGACGTAGTCGCGGTTGGCGTCGATCAGCCTCCGGATCTCGGACATGGCTCAGGCTGGGGGCAGGAAAGGCGAAATCCAACCAGCGGCGTCAACCCCGACGTCCACCCCTGGATGACTCGGCCGCCCGCTTCGCCAGCGTGAGCTCGACCCGCTCCGGCATCGCCTTGTAGTGAGGATCGAGGGGGTAGCAGCCCGAGACGAGGCCGTTGCGGGGCGCGGTGGTGCAGTCGCTGAAGGTGCGACAGAGGCGACGGCGGTCGACCTGGAGGCCCGCCAGCACGTCCGCCGGGAGGTCCGGGTAGGAGAGCGCCATGCGCCCGATGCCGACCGAGTCGACGTCGCCCCGCGCCACCACCGCCTGGGCCACGTTCGGCAGCCACTCCTGGAGGTAGGAGTAGCCGGAGCCGACGACGACGAGGCCGGGGTGTCGGGACTTCAGGTCGGCGGCGGCATCGACGAGGCGGGCGACGTCGACGAGGGGATCATGCGGCGGCAGGTAGCCGTCGGAGGGGGGGAAGTACGCCGGCCGCTGGGCGTGCGGGCAGTAGTAGGGGCTGCCGGCGGTCACGCAGACCATGCCGACGCCGAGGTCGGCGAGCATCCCGAGCAACCGGTCGGGTTCGGTGAGGTCGAGCCCCACCCCCGTGCCGTCGCCTCCGAAGGCATGGTGGGCGCCCTCCTCCGGGACTCCGGTGCCGTCCGGCCCGGCGACATGCGGGGCCAGGTCGAAGGCGCTCAGACGCACGCCGACCGCCAGGCCGGGAACCCGATGGCGGATGGCCTCGACCGTACGTCGCAGGAACCGGGTGCGGCCCACCAGGTCCCCTCCGAACGGGCCGGGCCTCCCGACGCCCGACAGCAGTTCGTGGACCAGGTAGCCGTGGCAGGCCTTCACGTCCACGAAGGCGAAGCCGGCGTCGTGGGCTACCACCGCCGCCTCCACGAAGTCGCCGGACAGCCCCTCGAGGTCGTCGTCGGACACCACGCTCTGCCCGCCGGCACCGACCCGGCCGTCAAGCAGAGGATGACGGTAGGCGGTGCGCGGCGCAGCATCGCTCCCGGGCCGTGCCCAGCGACCGGAGTGCGTGAGCTGCAGTCCGACCAGCAGGTCGTCGGCCGACCCGAAGCGCTCGACGTGTGCGTCCACGAGGACGCCCCTGAGGTCGGCGAGGTCGCCGGGCGAGTCCGGGCCGATGCAGAGCTGGTTCGGGTTGGCCCTGCCCTCCGGCGTCACCGCCACGGCCTCGCCGCCCCAGACCAACTTGGCGCCACTACCGCCGAACCTCGCCCAGCGACGTCTGACCAGGTCGGTGGGCCGGCCGTCGCTGGTGCCGTCCCAGCCCTCCATCGGCAGGATCGTCCAACGATTGCCGACGTTGAACGTTCCGGCCGTGCCGTCGTGCACGGCCAGTCCGTCGGCCAGTGGCCCCGAGGGGTCGACCTGGTGGTCGAACGGCAGGTCGAGACCGAGGGAAGCCAGGTGCCCGGCGAACGCAGCGGCGTCGGCGAGCCTCCGAACCTGGACCGGCGCCATCAGGCGATGACCCCCATCCGACGGCCGAGGTCGGCGAGGGCCCCGAGGTCACCGTCGGGCCGCCGGACGGCGTCGTCGGGGACCCGGTCCGAGTCGATCCACCCGCGGAGCCGTAGGAACTGGGCGGCGTTGTGTCGGTAGCCGGGCACCGGCTCGCGGAATGCGAGGTTTCCCAGTTCCTGGAGGAGGTCGTTCAGATCGCGGAAACCCACCTCGTCGCCGGCGACCCAGCGGCGGTCGCGTTCTGCGAACAGGTCCGGGGCGAAGGTCGAGAGCCCCAGGAGGTAGTCGGAGCCGTAGCGGACCATGTCGATGGCCAGGTCGTTGCCGGTCAACACCATGAAGTCGGGCCGGACCTCGTCGCGCAGGGCCAGCCGGTCCCACTCGGGTGAGCGTTCGAGCGACGAGTGCTTGGCACCGATGCAGGCGTCGATGTCCAGGAGGCCCCGGTAGGCGTCGAGCGGGTAGATCCTCCCGTAGGGCACGAACATCGGTCCCAGTTCGAAGGCGATGAACCGGTCGCATCCCCGGGCCAGCCGGGAATGTGCGGCGACCCATCCGTCGGCGTCGAGTGCGTTCAGGCCGTGCGAGGGGAACACCACCGGTGTGCCACCAGCCGTTGCGATCCGGTCCAACTCAAGGGCGTACCGGTCCGGGTCGAGCGCATCGCCGGCCTCGTCGCCGATGTGCGCACCGGCGACGAAGGCGTTGCAGTGCCGGGCGGTGGTGGCCAGCACCTCGGCCTTCGTGGCATCGTCGAGCAGTTGCACGTAGCCGGTGTCCATGTTGACGGCCGGGGTGAGCCCCGCAGCGGCTGTCCGCTCGACGTGTGCGGCGAACCCGGGCCAGTCGATCCCGCCGTCGTCGGTGTACGGCAGCAGGGTCGCCGACATGCCGGTGATCGTGCGACCCGGTCGGACCACGGCGCCCGGGTGGGGCGCCTCGCTCACCGGTCGCCCCCGCTGGTGCGTCGGCGCCTGAACGCCTCCGCCTCGGTGTCGGGCACCACGGGTTCGACCACCCGGTCGCGCTCCCTCTCCAGGAGGTCGAATGCCCCGGGAGGCGGGTCGGGTGCGTCCTCCCAGGCGGTCGAGCCGCCATCGGCCGAGGCGAACACGTGGCGTGTGAGAAGGTGCTCGCCGGGCCCGACCTCGACGGAGAGCAGCGGCATGGCGGCGTGTGGCTCCATCATGTTGGCGTTCGGCGGCAGCGGCCCGGCCCGCCCGTCGCCTCCGGCCCCCCGGATGCCCGACGCCACCTCGGGAGTCCGGATCAGCACATGGCCGGGGCCCTGGTCGGCTCCGGGGCCCCTTCCGAACCAGAGCGAGTCCACGCCGACGGCGAATCCGGTGTCGGTGAGGGTCAGCGGCCGTCCGGTGCGAACGAGGTGGATCCGGTGGTGCCAGGGGGTGCCTCCGCTGAGCACGGTGTCGACCACGACGTCGTCCCACGGACGCCAGCGCGACCAGACCATCCCATCCTCGACGAAGGCGTCCTCGATGCCCCAGCGGGTGAGCGTCTCGGAGCCGTCGGATACCAGCAGCGTCGAATCGGTTCCGAGGTCGGCCCAGCCGAACTCGACGTCGCCGCTGAACCCGAACCGGGACGAGTAGGCGAACTTGCCGTACTTGGCCGTCGCCTGCTCGATAAACGACAGCGTCGGTGACCGGCGGCCCGAGAGCACGACCACGTGGCCGTCGTCCCGGTCGAGGACGAAGCCGGCATGCGGCTGGCCGACGGGCGTCGCGAGCGGGGGTTGTGGCTCCTCATCGGCCGTCCAGAAGGGGTGGTCGGCAGGCGCCGCCAGGCCGAGGAACGCCTTCATCGCCCAGTAGGGCGAACCGGCCGAGTTGTAGCCCTCGGCCAGGCGGCGGTTGTCGTAGGCGTACCCGATGCTGAGCACCCCGTCCCGGTCCGAGATCGCCCGGTCGGCCCACCAGCGGAGGTGGCGCAGCGACATTCCCTTGGTCCGGCCCCAGGGCAGTGCCTCGAGGTCGGCGGCTGCGAATGCCCCCCAGAGGCTGCCCTGCGCGAACCGGTAGGTCTGGCTGCGGCCGTAGGGGAAGGAGGCGCCGTCGGGGGCGAACCAGTGTTCGAAGTCCGGTGCGAACGCCGCCGCCCGCTCGACGTAGCGGGCGGCCGCCTCCCGGTCGCCGAGCCCAGATGCCGCAACCATGAGTCCGTAGGCATGGAAGGCGAAGGGGAGGTACCAGTCGACGTTGCCCAGTGCCCCGTCCCGGTACCAGCCATCCCCCAGGTGGTACTCCTCGATCTTGTCCAGCGACCGTTGGGCTGCAGCCGGGTCGCCGGGAGCGCCGACCCGCTCCCGGCCGAGGTGCACCAGCAGGCGGAAGAACTGCCAGTTGTTGGGTGCCGGTTCGAACCGGTCGATGCCGTCCAGCCAGGCGAGGACCCGCTCCCTGGCCGGGTCGGTGAGCGGCTCCCAGTAGTGCTCCGGGACGGTCGCCATGGCATACCCGATCGCCGCCATCTCGACCATCCGCTGGTCGGGACCAGCCTCGCAGGCACCCCAGTACTCGGGGTGGTCCGGATCGGTGCCGTTGGCGAGCCCGTCGCACCAGCGGTCCCAGTGGTCGAACTCGCCGCCTCCGGCAACGAGCGGCACGATGCCGTAGAGCGGACGGGCGTAGCCTTCGAGTTCGGCGACCCGCTGCGGGAACAACGCCGCCCCGCTGCCGAGTCGCATGCGTGCGCTTCCGGGGCTCATGTGGGGCAGCAGCGGCTCGACCAGGTCGCGCACGGCCCGCTGGACGTCGGCCCGGTCGGCCAGGGGGTTGCCGGCCATCGGGTTGGCTCGGGGATCAGGCACGATCCGCCTCCCCGATCCAGGCCCGGAGGGTGGAGGCCTCGCCGACGAGGCACGCCGGGTCGTCTCCGGGGACGTACTCGAGGAACGCCCAGCGGTCATGGTCCCATCGTCCCGTGCCGTCGGCGGCGAGCACCGGTTGCCAGAGGTCCACACCGTCGGCGAGCGGTCGCCGGTCGAAGAACCCGGCGGGTCCCCAGGTGAACACGTGGAGGTGCGAGAGGTGTCCGGCGATCGCGGCGTGTTCCGCGAGGGCGTCGGCGCGCGAGAGGTCCGGATCGGGTTGCCAGTACGTGAACAGGTTCGGTCGGTCGGCCTCGGCTAGCAGCGCCAGCGTCGAGGCGGCGGTCCCGGTGCGGGTGCCGGGGTGGAACTCGAGCGAGACGGTGAGTCCGCGGCCTCCAGCCCGGTCGGCGATGTCCGCCACGTCGGCGGCCCCGGCCTCGTCGGGTGCCCAGATCCGCAGGTTCGTGGCGCCCAACTCGACAGCGGTCGTACAGGCGGCGTCCACATCGTCGACCGTCGCACGGCCGGCGAACAGGTAGGTGCCGTAGGACGGGCAGGCGAGGCCCGCGTCGGCGCATCGGCCCGCCACGGACCCGGCGTCGGATCCCGGTGGCACGTGCCGGTCGGCGCCCCACTCGATCCCTGCCAGCCCGGCATCGGCAGCCAACGCCACGACGTCGTCCACTGCGAGGTCGCGGAACGTGATCGAACAGAGGCCCGGCCGGGTCGTCATGCGATCCGGCCCAGGTCTTCCCGCGTGACCGGGTGGAGGGGAGGCTGTCCCGCCACGAACCGTTCGACCTCGGTCACCGCCAGTTCCCCGAGCCGCCCGACCTCGTTGCCGAGCGACCCGGCGATGTGCGGGGTGAGCACGACGTTGGGGAGGTCGTAGAGCGGTGACCCGGAGGGCAGCGGCTCGGGGTCCGGGGTGTCGATGAGGGCGCTGAGGCGCCCCGACACGAGCTCGGCCTCCAGCGCGGCGGTGTCGACCAGGGTGCCGCGGGCGGTGTTGATCAGCCAGGCGCCGTCCCGCATCCGGGCCAGCGCCGCGGCATCGAGCAGGTGGTGTGTCGACGGTAGGGCGGGGGCGTGTACCGAGACCACGTCGGAGGTCGCCAGCAGGTCGTCGAGCCCGAGGGCGACCACCCCGAGGGCCGACGCCCCGGCGTCGTCAAGGTACGGGTCGGAGACCACCACCTCCACGTCGAGGGTGCGGAGTCGTTCGACCACGAGGCGACCGATCATCGAGGCGCCGATGATCCCGATCCGGAGTCCCCGGTTGCCGAACGGGGCGTGGTCGACGACGCTCGTAGTGCCGCGGGCCTGACGGTGCCGGTCCCGGATGCCGAACACGTCCTTGCCGAGCATCACGATCGCAGCGAACGTGAACTCGGCGACCGGGACGGCGTTGGCCGCAGCCGCCGACGTGACCGTGACGCCCCGCTCCCAGAGGGCATCCGTGACGAGGCCCTTCACCGTTCCAGCCGCATGGGCCACGAATCGAAGTGAGGGGAGTCGGTCGAGAGTGTCGGCATCTAGAGGCGGACACCCCCAGCCGGTCACCAGCACCTCGACGCCTTCGAGCCCGTCGAGGCCCGCAAGGTCGACCACGGCGGCGTCGGAGGACAGGTCGACGACGTGACCGAGACGGCTCCGTACCGCCGGATCGAAGAGTTGGCCCTCCAGGCCGGGGTACATGACGAGCAACGCAGACGTGGGCATCACCTCCATTATCCCGCTTGGTGCCGGTGTCAACGCTGCCCGGCAGGCGATGCTGCGACACCGGATGGAGGAAGCGGTTTTCTCCGGGTCCCGCACGGGCCATGATCTGGCGATGCAACGGGATCCGACGGCGACTCCCGATCGCCGACGCCTGGTACTGACCCCTTCGAACGTCCCCCGGCCGGGGCTAGGGTCCCGCCGATGACGGACGGGGTACACACAAGCCACCTCCTCGACCGATCTTCCCCCTGGGAGAGCACCCCATGATCCGCATCGTGTACCTGAACGGCGAATTCCTACCCGAGGATGAAGCCCGCATCCCGATCATGGACCGGGGCCTGCTCTTCGCCGACGCCATCTACGAGGGAATGGGCGTGCTCGACGGTGGGATCGTCGACGTCCGCAAGCACATGGCCCGCCTTCGCCGGTCGCTCGCAGAGGTCGGGATTCCCGAACCGCACACCGAGGAGGAGTTCCTCGGGATACTCATGGAACTGGTGCGACGCAACGACGTCGACGAGGGCTTCCTGTACCTCCACGTGACACGCGGGGTCGCCGAGCGCAGCTACGTGCCGGTTGCGGGGCTCACCCCAACGGTGTTCGGATTCACCCAGCCACTTCATGGAGCCCCGGCGGACGTCGAGCCCACGGGGCTGACGATGAGCTCACAGCCCGACCTGCGCTGGGTCCGACGCGATGTCAAGACCACGAACCTCCTCGGCCAGGTACTCGCCAACTGGGGGGCCTCCGAGGCCGGCGCCGACGAGGCACTGCTGGTGGCGCCTGACGGCACCGTCACCGAAGGTGGGGCCGTGAGCTTCTTCCCGGTCGTCGACGGGGCGCTGCTCGTGCGCCCGCTCTCGAACGACATCCTCCCCGGCGTCACCCGCAGCACGCTGTTGGAGGTGCTCGACGCCGAGGGGATCCCGATAGACGAGCGCACCTACACGCTCGACGAGGCGCTCGCCGCCGACGAGGCGATGATCACCGGTGCGTCCAGCTACGTCGAGCCGGTCCTGGCGATCGACGGCCACCCGATTGGCGACGGTACGTCGGGTGCCCTCACCCTGCGTCTGCGAGCTGCCTACCTGGCGCTCGTCCGCTCGCGGTTGCGACCGGCCTGAGATGGGAAACGACCCCCAACGTGGCAGCATGCGGGTGTGAACCGCATGGAGAATCTCGGAATCCGCAAGATCCAGCTTTCCGTCGAGCGGGTCCACCACGCCGGCGGGCCCGTTCTCGACGAGCCACTGCGGCGGGGTTCGATCGCCGCCGTGTTGGCCAACCCGTATGCCGGCCGGCACGAGCCCGACCTGAGCGCGTACATGGAGTCATTGAACCCCCTGGGCATCTCGATGGCCGAGGAACTGCGCGACGCCCTCATCGCCGATGGAGCGCAGATCGAGGGCTACGGCAAGGGCGCCATCGCCGGCGTGAACGGCGAACTCGAACTGGCCGCCGTCTGGCATGCCCCGGGGGGCGCCGGCCTGCGGGCGGCGCTGGGCGATCCGAAGGCCATGGTGCCGGCCGCAAAGAAGGTAGGCGTGCTGGGCTGCCAACTGGACCTGCCGCTGGTGTACCTGCACGCCAGCTACCTGCGCAGCCACTACGACGTGGTGCCGGTGGTGGTACCCGACGGACCGCGGCCCGACGAGGTGGTCTACGCCCTCGGCATGTCGACGGGGCCGCGACCCCACCACCGGATCGGTGGCTTCGCCATCGACGAGGTCGAGGGCAGCGACGGCCTTCGCTGAGCGATCCGGAAGCATGGACGTTCGGCTGATGACATTCATCTAGACACTCTTCCGATTGCGTTATAGGCTCTCACTCCACGGCGTGTGACCGCGCCCCCCCCCGCCCGCCTTCCCCGAGGAGCAACCGATGACCCGCATGACCCCCAGCGAGGCCTTCGTCGAGACCCTGGTCGCCAACGGCGTCGAGACAGCCTTCGGCATCATGGGTTCGGCCTTCATGGATGCCATGGACATCTTCACCCCTGCCGGCATCCGCCTCGTGCCCGTCGTCCACGAACAGGGCGCCGCCCACATGGCCGACGGCTTCGCCAGGGTCAGCGGCCGCCACGGCGTCGTCATCGGCCAGAACGGCCCCGGCATCTCCAACTGCGTGACCGCCATCGCCGCCGCCTTCTGGGCCCACAGCCCCGTCGTCATCGTCACCCCCGAGACCGGCACCATGGGCATCGGCCTCGGCGGCTTCCAGGAGGCCAACCAACTCCCGATGTTCGAGGAGTTCACCAAGTACCAGGGCCATATCGTCAACGAGAAGCGCATGGCCGAGCTCACCGCCCGTTGCTTCGACCGGGCGATCCTCGAGATGGGCCCCACCCAGCTCAACATCCCGCGCGACCGCTTCTATGGCGAGATCGACGTCGAGATCCCCGAACCCATCCGCATCGAACGCGGCGCCGGCGGCGAGCAGAGCCTCGACGAGGCCGCCGACCTGTTGGCCTCCGCGGAGTTCCCCGTGCTGCTGGCCGGTGGCGGCGTGGTCATGGGCGACGCCGTCGCCGAGACCATCGAACTGGCCGAACGCCTCGGCTGCCCCGTCGTGAACTCGTACCTCCACAACGACTCCTTCCCGGCCAGCCACCCGCAATGGTGTGGCCCACTCGGCTATCAGGGCTCCAAGGCCGCCATGAAGCTCATCACCCGCGCCGATGTCGTGCTCGCCCTCGGCACCCGGCTCGGCCCGTTCGGCACCCTGCCCCAGCACGACATGGACTACTGGCCCGCCGATGCCAGGATCATCCAGGTCGACGCCGACGCCAAGATGCTCGGCCTCGTCAAGAAGGTCTCCGTCGGCATCTGCGGCGACGCCGGAGCTGCAGCAAGGGCCCTCACCGCCCGCCTGGCCGACCGTACGCTGGCCTGCGACGCCACCCGCGACGAGCGCGCCGCCGCCACCGCCGCCGAGAAGGCCAACTGGGAAGCAGAGCTCGACGACTGGACCCACGAGACCGACGACTTCAGCATCGACATGATCAAGGAGGCCATCGACGAGGAGGACAACTGGCTGCACCCGCGCCAGGTCCTACGCGAGCTCGAAAAGGCCATGCCGCCCCGGGTCATGGTCTCCACCGACATCGGCAACATCAACTCCGTCGCCAACAGCTACCTGCGCTTCGAGGAGCCCCGCTCCTTCTTCGCCGCAATGAGCTGGGGCAACTGCGGCTACGCCCTTCCCACCATCATCGGCGCCAAGGCCGCCGCCCCCGACCGTCCCGCCGTCTCCTACGCCGGCGACGGCGCCTGGGCGATGAGCATGGTCGAGGTCATGACCGCCGTCCGCCACGACATCCCCGTCACCGCCATCGTGTTCCACAACCGACAGTGGGGCGCCGAGAAGAAGAACCAGGTCGACTTCTACGGTCGCCGGTTCGTCGCCGGCGAGCTCGACGGCGACGAGGACTACTCGGAGATCGCCCGGGCCATGGGCGCCGAAGGCGTGCGCGTCGACCAACTCGAAGACGTCGGCCCGGCACTCCGGGCCGCCATCGACGCCCAGATGACCGATGGCAGGACCACGGTCGTGGAGATCATGTGCACCAAGGAACTGGGCGACCCGTTCCGCAAGGACGCCCTGTCCCGCCCGGTCCGCAACCTCGAGAAGTACACCGACTTCGTCTGAGCCGGCGCCCGCTGCTGCGGGCTCCTACTGCAGGCCCTTGACTGCCCCGCTGTCGACCGGGACCGATGCACCGATGATCGACTTCGCGGATTCCGAACACAGGAACGCCACGATCCTCCCGAAATCGCCCGGATCGCCCAGTCGCCCGGTGGGTACCGAATCGGCCACGCCGTCGAGGTCGTCGTAGAGCTGGGCCAGCCGGTCGGTGGCGTGCAGGCCGGGTTGCACCGTGTTGACGATGACGCCGTCGCCGGCCACCTCGAGGGCGGTGGTCTTGAGGAAGGCCGTCAACCCCGAGCGGGCGGTGTTCGACAGGATCAGGTTGGCCATCGGCTGGCGGACCGCCGCCGACGTCACGGCGACGACCCGTCCCCAGCCCCGCTCCTGCATCGGAGGCACGAAGGCCTTGGTCAGGGCGACCATGGACAACAGGTTCAGTTGCAGCGCCGCCTGGTAGGCATCGACCTCGGTCGAGGCGAAGTTGCCGGGCGGCGGGCCGCCGCCGTTGGCGACGAGGATGTCGACCTGGCCGAGTGCGGCGGTGGCATCGTCGACCAGCGCGTCGATGCTCGCCGGTTCGGACAGGTCCACCGTGAGCACGACCGGGTCACCTTCGATCGTGGCGGCGGCGGCCGCCAACTTCTCGACCGAGCGTGATGCCAGCGCCACGCGCGCACCCTCCGCCGCCAGTGCCCGGGCGCACGCCAGCCCCAGTCCGGTCGAAGCACCGGTCACCAACGCCGTGCGTCCCGAGATTCCGAGGTCCATCGCAGCCTTCCCTGAGGTTCAACCGATTCGGGAACGGTACCGCCTCGGTATCCGGAGATGGCACGGCACCGTGCGAGGATGCGCGGCATGGGAACGCCAGAGGAGAGGACCGGCGGGCAGGTGCTCGTCGACTGCCTACTCGCCCAGGGCGTCGACACCGCCTTCGGGGTCCCCGGCGAGAGCTACCTCGCCGTGCTCGACGCCCTGTACGACGCGGCCGATCGCCTGCGCTTCGTCGGCTGTCGACAGGAGGGCGGCGCGGCCTACATGGCCGAGGCCCACGGCCAACTCACGGGCCGACCCGGTGTCTGCCTCGTGACCCGTGGCCCGGGCGCCACCAACGCCTCGATCGGCGTCCACGCCGCACGTCAGAACTCGACGCCGATGCTGCTCCTCGTCGGCCAGGTCGAACTCGAGCACCGGGGCCTCGAGGCCTTCCAGGAGGTCGAGTACCGCTCGTTCTTCGACGACCTCGCCAAGTGGGTCGTCGAGGTCCAGTCGGCCGACGACATCCCGGCGATCGTCGAACGGGCCATGACCGTGGCGTGCTCGGACCGGCCGGGTCCAGTGGTGGTGTCGCTCCCGGAAGACGTGTTGCGGGAACTGACGACCGCTGTTCCCGGGCCATGCGTGGAGGTCGACGAGCGGCCGCCGTCGGATGGCGACATCGCCTCGGTGTGCGGTGTCCTCGCAGGCGCCGAGCGACCGGTGCTGCTGGTCGGCGGTGGCGGATGGACGGACGCCGGGCGGGTTCACCTGCGGTCGTTCGCCGAACGCAACGACCTCCCCGTCGTCGTCACATTCCGGCGCCACGACCTGTTCGACAACACCGACGATCGCTACGCCGGCGAGTCGGGAGTGGCCATGCCGGCAGCGGTTCGTCGGGCACTCGTCGAGGCCGACGTGGTGGTCGCACTGAACGCCCGGTTTGGCGAGATGGCGACGGGCGCCTACACGCTCTTCGGTGCCGGCTCGTCGGAGCGGCCGTCTGGGCAGTCGATCATCCACGTCCACGCCTCGGAGGCAGAGTTCGGAAAGGTCGTCGATGCCGACCGCACGGTCCATGCCGGCCCGAACGAGATGGCCGGAGCACTCGCAAACGTCGACCTCGAGGGTCGTGCCCGGTGGGCCCGATGGCGTGCCGAGTGCCGTGCGGCGTTCCTCGACACGCTCGACTGCCCGCCCCAACTCGGCGAACTCGACATGGGCGAGGTCACTGCCTGGCTGCGAGATCGGCTCCCAGACGACGTCATCGTCACCAACGGCGCCGGCAACTTCAGCGTCTGGCCCAACAAGTTCCTGGTCTACGGCGACCGGGCCCGCCTCCTGGGGCCGCAGAACGGGACCATGGGCTACGGCCTCCCGGCAGCAGTTGCCGCCAAGTTGGTCGAACCGGACCGGACTGTCGTGTGCTTCGCCGGTGACGGTGACCTACAGATGAACATGGTCGAACTCGGCACTGCACTCCAGGAGGACGCCCGACCGATCGTTCTGGTCGTCGACAACGGCTCCTACGGCACGATCCGGATGCACCAGGAACTACACCACCCCGGCCGGGTGGTCGGCACCGACATCGTGAACCCCGACTTCGTGGCGATTGCCGGCGCCTACGGCATGCACGCCGAACAAGTCCTGGCCACGGCCGACTTCGGCCCGGCATTCGAACGGGCGTTGGCCTCATCGACCGGCGCCCTGCTCCACCTCGTCGTCGCCACCGACCAACTCACCCCCCGCCTGACCGTCGAGCAGGCTCGACGGACCGACGGCTGAGGGCGTCGGCTTCCGTCATCGCTGCGACCCGTGGGAGGATGCCCGCCGTGCAGATCGACACCGAACTCGTCAACTGGTGGCTGTTCCTCGCCTGTGCGATCGGGTTCACGACCATGGCGATCCGGGAGCGGGACCTGCTGTTCCCCGTGTCGACGCTGTTCCCGGGGCCGCCTGACTCGTGCACCCCATCGGACGTCGCAGCGACTGAGCGCGCGGTGGCTGGATAGGTTCCCCTCGATGGCACGCAGCACCCACCAGGCGCTGGCCGACGACCGCAACGCCTCGGTGCAGATCTGGATCAACGACGAGTTCTTTCCCCGTCCCGAGGCGAGGATCTCGGTGTTCGACAGCGGCTTCCTGGTCGGCGACGGCATCTGGGAGGGCATTCGCCTCCACCATGGCCGCTTTGCCTTCCTCGACCGGCACCTCGACCGGCTGTTCGCCGGAGCCACCGCCATCGACCTCGACATCGGCCGCACCAGGGACGAGGTGGCCGCCGCCCTGCGGGCCACGGTCGACCGCAACGACATGCACGACGGTGCCCATGTCCGCCTCATGGTCACCCGTGGCGACAAGAAGACCCCGTCTCAGCATCCGTCGAACGTCATCGGCGGACCGAACATGGTGATCATCGCCGAGTACAAGGTGGCCGACCCGTCGGTGGCCGACGAGGGCATCACCCTGTTCACGGCCACCGTGCGGCGCCCCGGCCCCGAGGTGCTCGACCAGCGCCTGAACTGCCACTCGAAGCTCCACGAGGTCATAGCCCTCATACAGGCCGTGAAGGCCGGCGCCGACGAGGCCCTCATGCTCGACCCGACCGGCTCCGTGGCCACCTGCAACGCCACCAACTTCTTCATCGTCCGGGACGGTGAACTCTGGACGTCGACCGGCGTCTACAACCTCAACGGCATCACCAGGGAGGTCGTGCTCGAAGAAGCCGAGGCCGCCGGCATCCGCACTCATCAGGCGCCGTACTCGCTCGACGACGTCTACGCCGCCGACGAGGCCTTCGTGACCGGCACGTTCGGAGGGCTCACCCCGGTGACCGAGGTCGACGGGCTCAGCATCGGTGACGGCGAAGTCCCCGGCCCGATGACCCGACGCCTTCGAGGGCTCTACCGGGAGGCGGTGGCGCAGGAGGTCGGTGCATGACCCTGCGCATCAACTCCTGTTCGGGGCCGCGCAACATCTCGACGGTGCTGATGTACTCGTTCGCCCAACGGTCGGACACGACCGCACTCGACGAGCCGCTGTACGCCCACTACCTACGGGTCTCAGGCCGCGTGCACCCGGGTCGGGACGAGATCCTTGCCACCCGGGACTCCGACGGGGAGCGGGTGGTGGCCGAGGTCATGCTCGGCGCCTATGAGACGCCCGTCGTGTTCTTCAAGCAGATGGCCCACCACATCATCGATCTGGACCGGGCCTTCCTGGGCGAGTGTCGCAACATCCTGCTCATCCGGGAACCCACCGAGATGCTCGCCTCGCTGGCGGTCCGCCTCGACGATGCCACCCTCGCCGACACCGGCCTGGAGGTACAGGTCGAGTTGCTCGACTCGATCCTGGCGACGGGGGAGGAGCCCGTGGTGCTCGACGCCACGGTGCTGCGCCGTGATCCACGTGCGGCGCTGATCGAACTGTGTGGCCGGCTGGGGCTCGACTTCGACGAGGCCATGCTCTCGTGGCCCGCCGGCCCCAGCCCCGAGGACGGCGTCTGGGCGAAGCACTGGTACGACGCCGCCCATTCGAGCACCGGATTCCGCCCGTGGGAACCGAGCACCGCCACCGTGCCCGACCACCTGCAGCCGGTGCTCGACGCGGCGTTGCCCCTGTACGACCGCCTGGCCCGGTACGCGATCGCTACATGAGCCCCTCGATCGAGCGGCTCCTCGATGCCCCGATCGTCGGGCCGGACAGCCACCCGACCATGGGATCCAACATCCAGGGTCCGTCGGCACTGAGCGTCCCCGAGTGGATCGAGGAGCCACTGGGGCGCCTGTACCTCTACTTCGCCGACCACAAGGGCACCTACATCCGACTGGCGTTCGCCGACCAGGTCGCCGGACCGTGGGTCGTCCACGCTCCCGGCGCCCTCCAACTCGTCGATTCGGGGTTCCCGACGGAGCCGTTCGAGGTCTCCGACGAGGAGGTCGACGCGATCCGTTCCCGCTACGAGGACGTCCTCGGCTTCGACCGGATGCCGAGTGACCTGCGTGGCGACCTGACCATCCCGCACGTGGCCTCGCCCGACGTGCATGTCGACGAGGCGGCCGGCGAGGTGGTCTGCTACTTCCACGGCCTGGCGGAGTTGGGTCGGCAGGCCTCGAAGGTGGCGGTCTCGACGGACGGGATCACGTTCAGCGTGCTGCCCGGGGAGGTTCCGCACACCTACCTCCGGGCGTTCCTCCACGACGGGGCGACCTATGGGCTGGCGATGCCCGGCGTCGTGTACCGCTCGACCGACGGACGCACCGGCTGGGAGCAGGGGCCGACCCTGTTCGGGCGCGACATGCGCCATTCGGCCGTGACGGTGCGCGACGGCACCCTGCACGTGTTCTGGACCCGGGTGGGCGACGCCCCCGAGTCGATCCTCCACTCGACCGTCGACCTCGATGGCGACTGGGGGAGGTGGAGGGCGTCGAAGCCTGCCGAGGTCTTGCGACCCGAGCGGCCGTGGGAGGGCGCCGACCTGCCGGTGGAGCCGTCGATCCGTGGTGCGGCCGAGGGGCCGGTCCGGCAGTTGCGCGATCCGGCCCTGTTGGAGGACGGTGGGCGGACGTTCCTCTTCTACGCGGTGGCCGGGGAGTCCGGCATCGGGGTCGCGGAAATCACCTGGTAGTGGCGAGCGCCACGGCCACTTCGGTGGCGACGCTGGCGTTTTCCTGCACGAGGGCCACGTTGGCGTCGAGGCTTGCCCCGCCGGTGGCATCACCGATGTGGGCCAGCAGGAACGGCGTGATGTCGCTTCCCGTGATCCCGGCTACCTCGGCGGCGGCCAGGCCGTCGGTGATTGCCGCGTCGATCACGGCCCGGTCGGCTTCGTGCCCGGTGGGGATCGGGACGCCGAGCACGGCGCCGGTCGTGAGGCCGGCCGACCAGTGGGTGTCGAGTACCGCTGCAGCGTGGTCGGCACCGTCGACCCTCGCATCCACGGGCAGGTCGGCGCCCCTGGTCCAGAACTCGGGGAAGGCTTCGGTGCGCCAGCCGAGAACAGGCACGCCGAGGGTCTCGAGCGCTTCGAGGGTGCGGGGCAGGTCGAGCACCGCCTTGGCACCTGCGCACACCACGGCCACGGGGAAGCGGCCGAGGGCGGTCAGGTCGGCGGAGATGTCGTGGTCGTCGCCCCGGTGCACTCCGCCGATGCCGCCGGTGGCGAAGACCCGGATGCCGGCCCGGTGGGCGGCGAACATCGTGGCGGCGACGGTGGTCGCTCCCAGTCGCCCCGAGGCGAGCACGGCGCCCACGTCCCGGAGGGAGACCTTGGCCACCCCATCGGTGGAACCGAGCTGTTCGATGTCGTCATCGAACAGCCCCACCCGGAGCGTCCCATCCACGAGGGCGACCGTGGCGGGAACGGCGCCCCCGGACCGGATGAGGGATTCGAGGGCGAATGCCGTCTCGACGTTGCGGGGATGGGGCATGCCGTGGGCGATGATCGTGGACTCGAGGGCCACGACCGGTCGGCCGTCGGCCAGTGCATCGGCGACCTCGTCGGCAATGCGCAGGGGATCGTCCACCAGGTCATTGTGCCGCATGGGGCGACCGTCCGACACCGTGGAAGAGCGACGGAAACCATCGAGATATTGATAAAGCGCAACGGAACAAGTCTCATCTATGATATTTGACAACGGAATCCCTTGCAGTTGAACGACCCGTGCGCGAGAATGCCGGACATGAGGCGTCCGACGCTGCGCATTCTCGACCTGGCCGGCAGCCCGGCAGCCATGGGCCATGCACACGGGGCTGCCTACGCCGACGAAATCCGTCACTACGCCGACGAGCGGATCCGCCTGGCCGGTGCCGGCGAATGGAGCGGCGGCACACTCGACCGTGACGGAGTCCTGCAACTCGCCGAGGCCTGCATCCATGCCCACGCCGCACATTCACCGTCCCTGCACGAGGAGATGTGCGGAATCGCCGAGGGCGCCGGCATCACGCTCGCCGAGGCCATCGTGGTCGGCGGCTTCACCGACTTCGTCGACACCGTCCGTGCAGCGGTCGGCGGCCGCCACCCCACCGGGGTGGTCGAGGACGACTGCACCGCCTTCGTCGTTCCCGATGCCCGGGCCGACGGTGCCGGCTTCTACGCCCAGACCTGGGACATGCACGACTCGGCGACCGAGCACGTGGTCCTGCTCCGCCTCCGCCCCGACGACGGGCCCGCAGCACTCGTCTTCAGCACCACCGGCTGCCTCGGCCAGATCGGCATGAACGAGGTCGGCGTCTGCGTCGGCATCAACAACCTCACCGGCATCGACGGAACCACCGGCGTGACCTGGCCATCGGTCGTCCGCGATGCACTGCTCCGGTCCACGGCCGACGAGGCCCTCGAGGTCGTGCTCGACGCCGACCTGGCGGGAGCCCACAGCTACCTCCTGTTCGATGCCGACGGCAGCGGCTACATGGTCGAAGGCATGCCGACCGCCCGACCGTGGTCCGGACTCGACGGCGACGCCCTCGTCCACACCAACCACACCATCTGGGACGAGGCCACCGCCGTGCAGGCCCCGCGCCCAGCCGAGCTCACAGCCAACTCGGCCCGCCGCCTCGAGCGGGCGACCGAACTGCTCGACCGTGACGGCATCACCGCCGACGACTGCATGGCGATCACCCGTGATCCCGACTCCATCTGCCGCGAGTCCGATGCCACCTACCACATCGAGTCCAGCGGCGCCGTCGTCATGCGCCCCCGCACCGGGGACTTCTGGGCGGTGTGGGGTGTGCCCCGACACAACGAGTACGTGCATGTCCCGTTCTCCGGCTGAGGAGGACACCGGACCGTCACCGCCGACGACATCACGTACGAGCAGATCCGCGCCGAGTGGGCCGTCGACCCGGGGTACCGGCGGCTCGGCATCGGCCAGCAGTTCCACGTGCGCCGCAAGGACCTGGTCCGGCGGTTCGCCAGGCAGGGGATCGTGGCCGGTGGCGTCATCCCCGGCTGCAGGGACCACCTCCGCGACATGTCCGCCGACGCATACGTCGACAAGGTCGTCGCCGGCGAGCTCCACGACCCGGCGCTCAGCTTCCAACTGGAGAACGGCTTCGAGGCCCTGGGCACCATTCCCGACTACATGGACGACGCCGCCGTTGGGGACAACGCCGTGCTGATCGTGTGGAGGAACCCGGATCTGGCGGACACGGCCTGAGCGTCGACCCGGCAGACTGGCCGCATGTCCTCCCTCGAAGAGCGCCGAGCGCGTGGCGCACTCGGGCACCTCCGCATCGCCGACTTCAGCAGGGTCCTGGCCGGCCCGCTTGCCACGATGGTGCTGGGCGACCTGGGCGCCGATGTCGTCAAGGTCGAACAACCCGGGGTCGGAGACGACACCCGCACGTGGGGCCCGCCGTGGTGGGACGACGGCGACGGCCCGACCAGCACCTACTTCCTGACCCTCAACCGCAACAAGCGATCCATCGCCCTCGACCTGCGCCGGCCGGACGACCTCGCGGTGGCCCGACGCATTGCCCTGGGCGCCGATGTCGTGGTCGACAACTTCCGACCGGGCACGATGGGCCGCTTCGGTCTCGACCGTGAGTCGCTGGCCGCCGAGCAGCCGTCGATCATCACCTGCTCGGTCACCGGCTTCGGCAGTTCCGGTCCCGGAGGCGACCTGGCCGGATACGACTTCCTCGTCCAGGCCATGAGCGGCCTCATGCACGTCACCGGCGAGGTCGACGGCGAACCCTCCAAGGTCGGCTCGGCCGTGGTCGACAAGCTCACCGGCCTCTACGCCGCCATCGGCATCCTCGCCGCCGTCGAAGAACGGCGCGAGACCGGCCTCGGCCAGCATGTCGAGGTCTCCCTCATGCAGTCGGCACTGGCCGGGCTGCTCAACGTGGGCAGCGCCCACGTCGCCGCCGACGTCGACCCCGGCCGACACGGCAACCGGCACCCCTCCATCGCCCCGTACGAGCCCTACCGAGCCGCCGACGGGATGGTCGCCGTGGCGGCCGCCAGCCCCGTGCTCTGGGAGAGCTTCGCCGGCGTGCTCGGGCGACCCGAATGGTGCGAAGACCCGAGGTTCGCAGCCAACGAGGACCGGGTGGCCAACGTCCACGCCCTCGCTGCCGAGGTCGAGCAGGTGATGGCCGCCGAAACTGTCGAGGAGTGGGTCACGCGATTCCGGTCAGCCGGAATCCCGGCCGGACCGATCAACGACGTCCGTTCGGCGTTCGCCGCCGCCGAGGCGCTCGGCCTCGACCCGATCGAGGTGTTCGGCGAAGGCGATGGGGCGTTCCGTTCGGTGCGTTCGCCGATCGGCCTGTCGGCCACACCACCCGTCGTCCGACGGCCGCCACCTCGCAACGATGAACATGGCGAGGAGATCCGGGGCGGCCTCGGCGACTGACCGCCGGTCAGCCCGAATGCGACGCCCGGAAGCGGGCCGGGGTCTCGCCGGCCAGTCGGGCGAACTGCCTCGTGAAGCCGGCCTGGTCGTAGAACCCGCAGGCTGCGGCGCCGGGTTCGACTACCTGCTCCAACTCGGCACCTGGCGACCGGTCGGAGGGTCAGCGGACCTCGCCGGCCACGTGGCCGACGACGATCGCTGGTGGGCCGAGCACTACGGCGTCGAACACGACCCCAGCGGCCTGTCCTGTGAGGCCAACGTGCTGCGCTACCTGCCACATCCGGATGTAATCGTCCGGATCGGCGACGGCGCCACCGGCGGCGAGGTCGCCCGGGTGCTCGCCGCCGCCCGGCGCTGTGGTGTCGGTCCTCGGGTGAGCCGCCTGCTCGACGAGGACGACGCCTCGTTCGCCGCCTCGCTCTCCGACCACAGGTTCGGCCGCATCCGGGCCGTTTGCACCGTCGGCGACGAGGTGCGTCGTGCCGCCATCGCCGCTGAGGTCGACCTGGTCGACGAGGCCGTGACAGCCTCCGGTCGCCTCGAGTTGCGCTGGTACCTCCGCGAGCAGGCCGTCAGCCGGACGCTCCACCGCTTCGGGAACC
>Ga0208638_1000242_pt1 | contig 44445 bp, 44 predicted proteins | sample ETNtaG_34_FD_185753 | JGI IMG/M metagenome (GOLD analysis project Ga0208638, IMG submission 185753) | Marine microbial and viral communities from oxygen minimum zone, Eastern Pacific Ocean - ETNP201306SV51 (SPAdes) (version 2) | ecosystem: Environmental > Aquatic > Marine > Oceanic ...
AAAAAATAGAAATCAGAGCAAAAAGTCAACTTATTGGAAATATAAAAACCCCTGTTCTTTTTATTGAGGAAGGCGCGTCTTTCGAAGGCCAGTGCGAGATGTTGGGCAAAGAAAATAAAAAAGTTATTAGCATTGCAAGCAAAGAACCCCCTGAACCTGAAGAAGATAACTTTCCAGAAAAAACTATTACTGCCTGACATTGTCCTAAGGGTTTCAGGTCATTGCACAAGATAAATGCATGTTCTGAATAATTTTTTTTAACATCTATTTTCCTTGCAAAATGTAAGTCGTGAAGCTTTTTTAGTAAATAGACTTATCTCGCCCGAGTCCCAATCTATTACCATGATTTCGTTTCTTTGGAATTTAACAAAAAGTCTGTTCACCGTTTTTTTAGACATCCTTCCTATTCTTATCGTCGTAACTTTTTTTCAATTATTTATAATCAAGCAGCCTTTTCCTAACTTGACCGCGACTATTTCGGGATTGTTTTTTGTATTAGCAGGACTATTTCTCTTTATCCAGGGTCTCGAAATCGGTTTGTTTCCTCTTGGTCAAAAAATGGCCTTCCAATTTTCTGCTAAAGGAAATATATGGTGGATTTTTCTTTTTGGTTTTGCTATCGGATTTTCTACTACCATCGCTGAGCCGGCACTAATCGCTATTGCGGCGAAAGCCGGAGAAATTGCGGCCCAAGGAAATGCCATCCCTAATTCTAAAGAATCAATTGAAAGTTTTACGTTCGGGCTCCGAATAACTGTGGCTTTATCAGTGGGAATAGCTATTTCCGTTGGAGTCGTCCGCATTATCAAGGGCTGGCCAATGCACTGGTTTATCATTATCGGATATTTTTTTGTTACCGTGCTTACTGCTTACGCGCCGAAAGAAATTATTGGAATAGCCTATGATTCAGGCGGCATCACAACTTCAACTATCACCGTGCCATTAGTAGCGGCCTTAGGCATTGGATTGGCTTCCTCCATAAGAGGAAGAAGCCCGATAGCCGATGGCTTCGGACTGATCGCTTTCGCAAGCTTAACACCCATACTTTTTGTAATGGTGTATGGGATGATTATTTATTAGCAACATCATAATGCGGCACAGCCGCAACCAGAAGGGCTAAAGCCCAATCTGCTAAAAAAATTGTGCTAAAGAAAAATATTTTTATTAGTTCGCAGTTCAAAGGGAAAAGTTTTTCTCTGCGTACTCAGCGGTGAAAAAAATTCCTTAATAATATTTTACATAGCCATAATTTATAAAAAAAATGGAATTAATTTATCATTCAGCTAAGGTATTACTTGGTACAGTAAAAGATATTTTACCGATTATTGGTGTTGTTGTTTTTTTTCAGTTGGTGGTTATAAAGAAAAAAATTGAAAACCTGGGCAGGTTAATATATGGGTCTGTGCTGGTGGTCATCGGTTTAGCTGTTTTTTTAATCGGACTTGAAGAAGGATTATTTCCTCTTGGAGAATCTATGTCCAAACAATTAACAAACATTCATTTTTTAGCAAAAGGAAATGCTGTGCTGCTGGAACACATTGAAAAAACTGGCATTATTCATTCTTCTTTGTATTTTTGGACATATGTCTTTGCTTTTTTAATAGGCTTTTCCACTACAATAGCGGAGCCCGCCCTCATTGCAGTCGCTTTAAAAGCGCAGGAAGTTACGATAGGTGGTATTTCATCCTGGGGACTTCGCATTGCTGTAGCTTTCGGGGTAGCAATCGGGATTTCTCTCGGCTGTTTTAGAATAATTTCTGGAACTCCTCTTCACTGGTATATTATTGTTGGATATATTTTAGTTATTTGCCAGACATACTATGCCCCAAAAATGATTATTCCTTTAGCTTATGATTCAGGAGGAGTTACTACGTCCACTGTTACTGTTCCATTAGTTACCGCATTGGGAATAGGGCTGGCATCCAATGTACCGGGACGATCTGTTCTTATTGACGCTTTTGGCCTTATAGCATTTGCTTCTTTGTTCCCTATTATCACGGTACTTTTCTTTGGTACAGTGGCGGAATGGCTGGCAAAAAGGAGGAAAACAGAAAAGGCATCATGATCTTGTGAAGTTTTTTTAAGATAGAAATTTATATGGGCAACTGAAAAAAAGTCCATAATTTATTTTATGTTTGGTGTAAAATAATGATGTTCATTTTGGGAGGAAGGTGTTATGCGCTTTAAAGTAATAATAGCAATGGTAGAGGAAGACCACCAGGAAGGTGTTATCGCGGCGGCAAAATCTGCCGGTGCCACCGGAGTTACAATCCTTAATGCCAGGGGAGAGGGCTTACGTGAACACAAATCTTTTTTTGGGTTACATATGGAGCAACAGCGGGATGTTCTCCTCTTTATAGTAGAGGATTTTCACGGCAACGAGATCCTGGACGCCATTTACAAAGCTGGTGATTTTCATGAAAAAGGGCATGGTATAGCTTTTTCATGGTCGGTCGACCGGGTTGTCGGCACAGAAAGCCAGATGAGGGTTCTTGAAGTAGAAGCTCAAGAAAAGTATATTTAATTTGATCAAGCGGGGCCGCAACTAAAAAACAGGTCTACCTCTTTTATCACTCTTTGTCAGGTGTAAATAAAAGGGGCAAGCAAAGATTTTAGAATGTGACTATAATTAAGGAGGGGTAAAAAATGACGCAACGAGTAAAAGACATTATGCTGAGAGATACCATTACGGTTCAAGGGCTTACTAAAGTTTCAGAAATAATGGAAATTTTTAAAAAAAAGCAAACCGAACTTCAGACGGTCCTGGTAAAACCACGAAATGATGAAGATGTCTATGGCCTGGTAACATTAAGAGACATAGCAAGAAAGGTTATCGCATTAGGTAAAAAATCGGATGAAGTCCATGCTTATGAAATCATGTCTAAGCCTGTTTTAACGGTTAATGCAAACATGTCGGTAATGTACGCAGCCCGTTTTCTCACAAACTTTGATATTTCCCGGGCTATCGTTATGGAAAATGATAAATTAGTCGGCATCATTTCCTTAAACCACATCGTTTTAAAATGCAAACTGGATTAAACTCTGAAAAGGATTGATTCGTTTACATAACTTTCTAAAAAACGCTTTACTAGCCTATCTTGACAAAGATACTCAAAAAGTGATACAAAAAATCTCCTATAAGAGGGAATCCAAGTGAAACAATACAATATTGATCAATTAAGAAATATCGGGTTAGTGGCTCACGGGGACGCGGGCAAAACCTCTCTGGCAGAGGCAATGCTCTTTACATCCGGAGCCTCAGACAGGCTGGGAAAAGTGGGAGATGTGTCCTGCGTAATGGACTTTGACCCCGATGAAGTTAAGCGGAGCATTACTATTAATGCATCTCTTGCCTTCTGTGAGTGGGACAATCATAAGATTAATATAGTCGATACACCGGGGTATGTAAATTTTATCGCGGAAACCCAGGGTTCTATGCGTGTTTTAGATGCCGCTATCGTAGTCATTTCTGCTAATGAAGGAATTCAGATCATTACTGAAAAAGTATGGAAATGGGCGGACGAAGACGCCCTTCCCCGTGCAATTTTTATCAATAAAATGGACCATGAGCGGGCCAACTTTATAAATGTAGTTGATGGTGTTGAGAAAATTTTAAAAAAGAAACCTGTCAAATTCCAGATGCCTGTCGATACCGGTACAAATTTTAAAGGCGTAATTGATTTAATAAAGATGAAAAGCTACTCATTTGCCGGTGATCAAAGCGGAAATGTAACGGAAGGAGAAATTCCTTCTGATTTAAAGGATGAGGCAGACCTATATCGCGAAGAACTTATAGAAGCGGCCGCTGAGGCAATTGATGAGTTGACGGAAAAATATCTGGAGGAAGGCAGTCTAACAGATGAAGATATAAAAAAAGGATTAATAGCAGGTATAAATAATGCTTCAGTTATACCGGTGTTGTGCGGATCAGCCCTTAATAATCAAGGTGTTTCGTCATTAATGGATATTATTGTTGAGTACTTCCCTTCGCCGGATACCAGACCGTCAATCAAAGGAAAAGATGATTCAGAAAAAGAGGTCGACAGGAAAAATTCTCCCGACGAGCCTTTGTCCGCCCTGGTTTTCAAAACTATTGCTGATCCTTACGCGGGTCAATTGACTCTATTTAGAACTTATTCCGGAGTCTTAAAATCAGACAGCTCTGTTCTAAACAGCACAAAAAAAGCAAAAGAGAAATTGGCCAGTCTTTTTTGCATTCAGGGGAAAAAACAAACCTCGGTTCCATGCATTTCAGCTGGTGATTTTGGTGTCGTAGCAAAACTTAAAAATACTATGACAGGAGATACTCTTTCAGACGATGAAAAAGTAATCGTTTTTGAGCCGATCAAATTCCCCCATCCTGTTCTTTCTCTTTCGGTCGTCCCCAAAAAAAAGCAGGATGAAGAAAAACTGAGTTCTTCTTTGCAACGTCTTACAGTTGAGGACCCTACTCTTCAAGTAAGCCGCAATCCCCAGACAAATGAATTAATTATTTCCGGAATGGGACAACTTCATTTAGATATTATTGTAGCCAGGCTTCAAAGAAAATTCGGTGTTGAGGTAGAAGTTAAAACCCCCAAGGTTCCGTACAAGGAAACCATTCGTGGAACAACAAAAATTCAGGGGAAATACAAAAAACAATCAGGTGGCCGTGGACAATTTGGCGATACCTGGCTCGAACTGACACCACTGCCTCATGGTGAAGGGTTTAAATTTATAAATAAAATCGTTGGAGGTGCGATTCCAAGGCAGTACATCCCCGCAGTTGAAAAAGGTATAATTGAAGCTATGAACGGAGGGGTTTTAGCAGGATGCCCCATGGTTGATATTCAGGTTACTCTTTACGACGGATCATTCCATGAAGTTGATTCATCTGAGATGGCCTTTAAAATAGCGGCTTCCATGGGATTCAAAAAAGGGGTTACGGAATGTAAGCCGGTACTATTGGAACCAATCGTAACCATGGAAATAACTGTGCCGGGAGATATGATGGGAGATGTAATCGGCGATGTAAACTCCAGAAGAGGCAAGGTGCTGGGAGTGGACGCGGGTGGGGACAATCAGGTAATCAAGGCAAACGTGCCTATGGCGGAGGTCTTAAAATATGCTCCAGACTTGAGGTCTATAACCGGTGGCAGAGGGAGCTTTTCCATGGAGTTCTCTAATTATGAAGAAGTACCGAAACATTTAACGGACAAAATAATCGAACAATCCAAGAAAGAAAAAGAATAATCCGCTGTTCCAATGGCTGTTGATCCGCGACTACCGACCAATGATGTATGATTGAAATAAATTTATTGAAACAAGGGCATGGCATACTTTACAGACAAAAATATATTCAAAAAACCGTCGCGCATCGACGCACAAAGACTTTGCTGCTCTTTATCCTCTTGTTGTCATCTCTGACCATCTATTTTACGCCGGCAAAAACATCTAATATCAATAAATTTGTAGTGGCCAAACTCTTTGATAATTTAGACATCGTCTGGTTCGAGGGAAATACGTCTTCCTTTCCAAGATGGTTTGAAGAAAACTTTTTACTACTCAAAGATCGAATTTCATTTCAACAACTCGGAGAATTTGCCGCCGGTATAGTAAATAAAATAATACCCAAAGAAGAAATTTTTTATGTGAGAGTCGCGTCTACTCTGTTTCCCGAAGAAGCGGATACCATTCAAAAAGATATTCTCGCAAAAGGATTTCAATCTGACCGAGGCACGTATAGTGAACGGGCTGACAAATTCTTTGTGGTGGTAGACCTGACCCAAACGAAAAAAAGCGTGGATAGCGTATTAGATGCAATTACTGCTCCTAATGCGACCTGGGAAATACAAGTATCAGAAAATAAGGAAACTGAAATAATTAGCCAGTCATTTATTTCCCTTGAAGAAGCTAAAAAAATAAAAAAACAAACCATGAAAAAAGGCTTAAAAGGAAAGATAGTAGCAATAAAATTACCGACTAAATTTTATGAGGTTCGAGTTGGAAATTTTAAAGATAGGGAGAATGCGATACCCCTGTTAAACCAACTTCAAAAAGCAGGTGTGAAGGGAACTATCGTAAATAGATAATGGTCTTTTTATTTCTTGACATGTGCAGTGGAATGTATGTAATAATTAATATTTTTGATTAGAATGACATTTTGAGATTTTGCAAATGCAAACTTGCCAAGCAACAATAAAAGAAACTATAGCTTCAATGACTTTTGATGAAACTTGTGCCCTTGTTCGCGAGGACATGGAAAAAGTTGAAGAAGTTCTCTCCAGGAGTTTTCAATCGGATGCCCTATTGATTCCTACAATTACCAGTTACTTAAACGGTGCAGGCGGCAAAAGACTCCGCCCCATGTTACTTGTTTTAAGTTCTAAAATAAGCGGTTATTCCAACGGTAACCGTCATATTCTAAACTCCTGCATAGTTGAATTAATTCATGCCGCTACTCTGTTGCATGATGATGTTGTGGATGAAGCACATATCCGTCGCGGAAATCCCTCCGCAAATAGAAAATGGGGAAACGAAGCCTCTGTTCTTGTCGGTGATTTTCTTTTCTCAAAATCATTTTTACTCTTAGCGTCAGAGGAAAATTCAAAAATTACCAAATCAGTGTCCGCGGCATCCAAGGAGCTGGCAGAGGGAGAAGTGTTAGGACTGGCTACCAAAGGCAATTTCGATATATCAGAAGATGAATATATGGAGATTATTTATAAAAAAACAGCCTCTCTTATTTCAGTAAGCTGCAGGATTGGCGCTATTGTAGGGAACGCTTCACAGGAAAAAGAAAGAGCTCTTGCTGATTTTGGTTTAAAAGTTGGAATTGCTTTTCAATTAGTAGACGATGTCCTGGACTATACCGGCAATCAAAAAAGTTTCGGAAAAACCATTGGATTAGATTTCCAAAAAAAAAAAATGACCCTTCCTCTTATAAACCTTTTTCAAAAAGCTCCGGCAAAAGAAAAAAAGAAAATAGAAGAGCTGGTTCTATCCAATGGTGACATGTCTTGCAGATTGAAAACGTTAGTGGATATGATGAAACACTATGACTCCATTAACTATGCTTTAGATAAAGCCAGAAATTATGTAGCAGAAGCTAAAAAAGAACTTGTGGTTTTTGATGAATCTCCTTCCTTGACCGCCATTTTGTCTCTTGCAGACTATGTTGTAAGCCGGGATATCTGAAATTTAGATGGTCATTTGTCAATGGTAATTAGTTAACAGCAAATGAAAATTGACGCTCCCTGCGGCAAGCCGAGTGGAATCTTCACAATGGAGAGCTCAATTTTTTTAGTTCGCTTTCTAACACTGCCGCAAAAAGCGGGGAATGCGTTCGCTAAACACTTTCATTGAAAACAAATGACTAATGTCTAATAATCCACTTGTAAAATTAGCTAAGGAAACTATCCGGAGCTATATAACTAATAAAGTTACACCTCAACCTCCCGAGGATTTAGCAAAAGAGTTTATGGAAAGAAGAGGCGTATTTGTTTCAATAAAAAAACATGGACAGCTAAGGGGTTGCATTGGAACGGTTGAACCGACAAAAAACAATGTAGCAGAAGAAGTTATCCACAACGCGATCAGTGCATCCACTCAGGACCCTCGCTTTCCTGCTATAACACCTGACGAATTGGAGGACCTCACAATTTCCGTCGACCTGTTATCTTCTCTTGAAAAAGTAACCGATCCAGACCGGTTGGATCCAAAAAAATATGGGATTATAGTAAGCTGCAAATCTAAAAAAGGGGTATTGTTACCCAATCTTGAGGGAATCGATACGATTAAAGAGCAACTCAGAATCGCTAAAGATAAAGGGGGCATTGCTCACCAGGAGAAATTTGAAATACAACGGTTCGAGGTAAAGCGTTATCATGACCAACCCTAAAACAATAAAAGAATTAAAAAAAGAAGTTAAAAAGATTGAAAAAAAGGTCCATGGGCTGAAGACTAAAATTCAGAAAATAGAGAGTGAAGGATGTCTTTCGGATCTGCAATTGAGTGAAAGAGATAGAAAGATAAAGGCGATTAACAGAGAGATCAGTTATCTCAATAAAGAAAATTATTCTATATCACAAAGTATAACTGACATAGTAGGAAAAAAATGGATAAAAAAAAGGGGATTCAATCAGCCGTAGGAAGGCCTGCTTTCTAAATTCTTACCCCCTGCCTTGATGTTCTTCATTAAAAAAATTCCCGTTGTTCCACGAGATTAAAGGGACAGGATGCTAACCATATCTCCGTGTATCCCTCTGTTACTGGCAAGGATATTATTTGAATATATAGAATAGTGTTCTCCTGCCATGCTGGTCACTTTTCCACCTGCTTCCTCAATTAAAAGAACTCCGGCCGCAACATCCCATGGATGGAGATTTAATTCCCAGAATCCGTCAAACCGTCCAGCGGCAACATAACATAAATCAATTGCCGCGGAACCGGGACGACGAACAGCCCGGGCTTGTTTGAGAAAATTTTTAAAATGGTTCACATTATCCATGTCCGTTTCATGGACGTCATAAGCAAAACCGGTAGCAAGCATACTTGTCTTCAAATTATCGACTTTTGAAACTTGAATTTTTTTATCGTTTAAAAAAGCCCCCTTCCCCCTTTGCGCCGTAAAAAGTTCATCCAAAACCGGCAAATAAACGACTCCTATTTGCAAATTGCCTTTAATTTCAAGGGCAATAGAAGAACAATAAAAAGGGAAATCATGGGCAAAGTTCGTAGTGCCGTCAATAGGATCAATAATCCATTTATAATCGGAATCTGTCGCGCTCTCACCACTCTCCTCCGCCAGAATTGAATGATCGGGATAATCATTTTTTATAAATTCAATGATCTTTTTCTCGCAGAGGAGATCGACTTCGGTGACAAGATTTATACGACCTTTATAATCGATTTTTCCCGGGTGGCCACGGCGTTTAAGCATAATCTGCCCGGCTTCTTTTGCCGCTTTTATCGCTGTTTTTAAGAAATGGTCCATTTAAAGAGGCTTTCTGGCAAGAATGGTTTTTACAATATCCTGAAAGATATAATTAATTGATAAGACCTCAAAACCCGCATTTTGGACATTTAACACTGTTTTTCTCGTTAAATCCGGTCCGGGCAAAAAATCCATTACTTTCAGTGCAAAATGAAAGAACGGATTCTTGCTGTCTGTATGCTCAAACATCGCAACGCTGCCTCCCGGCTTTAAAACCCTGAAAACCTCTTTTAACCCCTTTACCGGATCAGGCACAGAACAGAATACACACGAGGCAATGGCTGAATCAAAAACCTCATTTTCATATGAAAGCGATTGCACATCCTCCTGTTTGAGCTCCAGGGGGCAAGGAGACTGATTGACTTTGTTTTTTGCGATATCCAGCATTTTTTGTGAAAAATCTATCGCTGTTATTTTAACATCAGAAGGAAAGAATTTAAAATCGTTACCTGTTCCGGCTCCAATCATTAATATATTGCCAGAAGCTTTAGAGAAAATCTCTTTTTTGGCCTCGTACCAGCGCCATTCGCTGTACCTGGTCATCAAGTCAAACTTACCGGCAAAATCATCCCAGAACTTCGCACTTTTTTTATTGTCTAATGTTTTCATACTTAATTAAAATAATTGATTTATAACCACGAAGCACACGAAAATCACGAAGAAATAATAACTACCAATATTATATATAATTTGATTTCGGCAAAGCTGAGCTAAGCTCTGCCATCCTCGACCTCAACCCTTCGGGCGACTTTCCTCCGGAAATCGTCCAATTAGCTCCGCAGATTCGCCCAAAGGAGAGTAGCTGCGAAGACTTGAATTCGGTTTACCATACCAAAATGTGGTTGTGGCACTGCCACTTTGCGAGTCTTTCACTCTGTCATTCTGAGTAAAACGAAGAATCTCGTTATTTTTCATACCACTTAGCGCTCAAATCACACCATTCAGGGTTCATTGATTCACTTAAAGCTATTTTCTTTGCTCGTAACAATCCCTTTATCTGCTTTTCTCGTGAAATTGCAGCATTGACGTCAGATGTTACTTCATAATAGACAAGCTTATTAATATTATATTTGCGGGTAAAGCCTTGTTTCTTTTTCTGTTTATGTTCATCAACTCGCCGAATGAGGTTATTAGTAAAACCAGCATAAAGGGTTTTTGATTTGTTTGTTACAATGTAAACATAATAATCTTTCTTCATGACATCTTTTTAGTCGAGTTTCATCCCAGAGTTTATTCCATCTTTCCACTCAGGACAAGCTCTCAGACAAAATCGAGATTCTTCGCTTCACTCAGAATGACAGGCGAAGGGCTCAAAATGACACACATAATAATTCTCAATTCCACAATAAATAATTAACAACTAAATCATAAAAATGTTCGTTATTTCCTCGAAAAATCCATCAATTCATACTCCACTTTGTCCGTAATCCGCATATAATACTCATCTGATATCAATAAAACCAGCCAAACTAAAAAGGCTAATAATGCTGACATTGTATAACTTGTCTCTGAAAAGGCTATCATGCCTGAAAGCATCCCTATCGTCATCGTATGCATAATTAAATTAAACATTGTATTTACAAAACTGAAGATAAAACCGCATATCATTCCAATGATTCCTCCTAATAACATTCCCAAAGGCATTGAAAAATAAAAGGGGAGCGTCCCGGGCAATATCAAAGGGACGATTAACAAAGCCACAATAGCTGTTAGAATCGCAGCGATGAGATCAAGAGCTCTTCCAAGTAATAATATTTTCATAGTTATTAAATAGTTAAAACTCAGGCGTTTAGGCTGAAGGCTGAAGAAAATCAAGTATCTCTTAGCGCTTTAATCAAGCCATTCAAAACCTTTTCAGTTTCAATAATTTTTGGCTCAATCAGGGAAAAATCCTGATTGGGCAAGAAGTCCAGGCGCTTCGACAAACTTACTTGATAATGCAGTTCCCTTAATGATCCAAAGGCAATACTAAGAAATCTAAGGTAATCTGCCTGGCTTTCACGTGCACAACCTTCCACAATATTAGAAGGAATAGAAACCGCTGCCCGCCACAGCTTTGCATAAGGCGCTGTAAAAAAAAATAACATAACAGCGCCTAAATTTGAGAAGTCAAGCCATATAGCTCTTCTCTTGGAAACCTTGCGGTCAAGCGATAAACCAATAGTGCTACCTCATCAGCTAACTCAAAGGCCCTAAGTTTTGTGTGATCTCGCATTGTTTTATCCTATAGCCTTTAGTCTTCAGCCTAAATACCTAACTAATTACATTAAATTCCTGATTTTTAAACTCTAATCATGTTCATTTGATTAGGAACAATAGAATTTTCTATTTTTGAGTTTTCCGTAATTATTATATCATCCCAGAGGATAGAATTATTTAATTTAGATCCATTTTCAATAATGCAATTGTTGCCAATCGACGCATAGGGACCAATGATTGAACCTTTACCTATTTTCAAATTTTCTCCAAAACTCACCGGCGGGACTATCTTGACGTCACTATATCTGTTTTGAAGATTCATCTCTTCTCTATCCTGCGAAACATTTTGAAAAACCTTTTTTGAAAATATCTCTTTTTGAAGAAAAAGGTATTTTTCAGGATTTCCTATATCGATCCAATATTTATCCGTAACATACCCGAAGATTGGCAAATCATCTGTTAAAAGTTTTGGATATATATCTTTGGTGATGTCAGAATACCCGAGGTCTGGAAATTCTTTTAAAACAGAAGGATTAAACAGAGCGATGCCTGTAAACATGGATTTTTTAAGCGTTCCGGTGCGGGCTTCATCACTTAAATCCAGAAACCGCCTGACCCTGCATGATGAATCTAATCCTATAACACCATATTTTTCAACATCTTTATCTTCTCTTACCACCATGGTTACCAGAGCATTGTTTTTTTTGTGAAATTTAATAACATCAGCAAAGTCCAGTTCAAAAGCTATATCGCTGTTAATTACTAAAAAAAGATCGTCTTTTAAAAGCGGTTCTGCCGCTTTTATTCCTCCTGCCGTACCCAGGATCTCTCTTTCCATGGAATAATCAATTTTAACACCAAAAGCGCTCCCATCCTGAAAGTAACCTTTGATTATATCCGGATGATGATGCAGATTGATTACAAGTTCTTTAAATCCAGCCTGTTTCAAATAGTCTATGAGGTGTTCCAGAAGCGGTTTATTGGAAACCGGAACCATCGACTTCGGGATTATACTGGTTAACGGACGAAGCCTTTTTCCGAGTCCAGCAGCTAAAATCATTACTTTCATAGTTTTATCTCCATTACAAAATAAGCTAATCTTAGAGATCGCTGAGCAGCAAGTTGCCGCAACCGATTACAACCCCTGTATCCACCTTTTTTAAGGGGGACTTTTGGGAGAGAATTCCCCTCTAATAAGAGGGGTGTCCCAGAGGGACGGGGTGTGTTACAAAAAAAATATCATGGTGAGCTTGTCGAACCATATCCGACCCCTGCCCCAACTACTTTTTTCTCAAAAACTGATTGATAACTTTAAAATACTCATTTCCGCCAACAATATATGTATCATTATGGTCCGCGCCGTCTATTTCATAAAACTCTTTAGGTTCCCTCGCTGCTTCAAAGAGCTTCTTTCCCAGCTTAAAAGGGACAACATTATCTCTGTTCCCATGAATGAAAAGCTTGGGACAGGCTAAATCCTTGATTTTATCAATCGAATCAAACTTTGTCTTGATAAAATACTTCACCGGCAAGAAAGGGAACATCCTTAGTGCCATATCTTCCGCGGATGTAAAAGCCGATTCTAAAATTAATCCCGGACAACCGAACTCTCTGGCCATTTCCACGGCCATCGCTCCTCCCAGGGACCTACCGAAAAAAAAGATTTTTCCCTTTTCTATTTTTTTTTGTTCAATTAAATAATTATACGCGGCTCTTGAATCAATATAGATTGTTTTTTCAGATGGTAGTTTCCCATCACTTCTTCCATAACCACGGTAATCGAAAATAAAAACATTAATATTAAGTTCATGAAGAAATTTAATATTTTCAATTCTGTGAGAAAGATTCCCGGCATTTCCATGAAACCATAACAGAGTAATTTTATTCTCATCAGAGGGTACAAACCAACCATGAAGCCTCAGTCCATCGTTTGTTTTAAAATAAGCATCTTCAACTACTACCCCATAATCTTCCGGGTTCCAAATACCTTCAGGATATTTAACCGGAAAGTATATCATTTTATCCTCTAACATAAGAAGGACCACGCTAAATAACACGATAAAAATAACTATTAATATAATTGAAGACTTCATAGATGCTCCACTTCGTAAAAGAACAGGATAAACAAGATCATAAAGAGATACAAGATAAGAATGTGACAACTCAAAAAGTTTAGCATCACGATTACTACAAGATTACTTCGAGAAAAGGACTAATAAAAAAATCTTAAGGTCATCTCGATGCAATCGAGAGGCTAAAAAATATCCGCAAAAATCTTTCATGTAATAAACTCTTGACTTATTACATTCCGTCGAGTGATAATCCCCTATTAAGGCCTGCCTCAGTATATCGAAGGAAGGCCTTGCCATCACCCTTTCGACAAGCTCAAGACAAGCAGAAGTCAAAGGGTGGCGTCTTGTGTAATCAGGATGAGAATGTGAAGTTTCTAACCAGAGGTCAAGTAAAAAGTCTAAAGCATTTGCGACCTTTTTTTAATTAACCTAACAAGGAGTAAATTATGGAGAGATACAAAAATTTAAATGGTGACTCTGGAGTTTCAGCATACGAAATTGGAGATGACTATATAAAGGTTGAATTTAGTGATGAATCTCTTTATCTATATAACAACGGAAGTACCGGTAGCCAAAACATTGAGCAGATGAAAATACTTGCATTGAACGGAAGTGGATTAAATAGCTTCATTAATACCAGGGTAAGGAAAAATTATGCCTCAAAACTGAGGTAGGCTACCTGCCAAAAGTTTTAAGTATTGAAAAGTTTTACTTTACTTTTGCTTGAGGCAGGAGAGCAGGTCGTTAAGCTGCTAGGTTAACTATGGTAAAAAAGAAGAAAGCCAAATTTAAAGTCTGTAGTAAATGCTCGACGGAGAACCTGGTTTCTGTAGAGTCGTGCAAGTCCTGTGGCAAATCTCACTTCGAACCAGACTGGGTGAAAGCGCATCGCCCGCTAAATAGACAGTTCAGCGTTCAGATAACGTCTTCGAATCCTCAATTTGGAGATGTTGAGGAGCGTATAACACTAAGTAAGTGGTGGCCCGGCGGTCGGGCTACCTTCCATTTTCCAAAGTCAGGTCAATGGGAAAAGGTTGTAGAAATTATCAATGATGACCTTGGCCCAAAAATCGGATGGGAAACCGCTGACAGCTTAATCGATTCTGCAACCAAAAAAGGGGCTGCCTCCGTTTCTGGCAAGAAAGACATTGCAAAGCTCGCAAAAGATCATCCCGACTTCTTAAAAGAACTCATTGCTGCAATTGATCCAGACAAATTCTCTAAACAAGGTTTTGGTGCTGTAGTTGAGACGTTTGGTCAAATCTCAGATGTCTTAACTAACGCTAATGCTGGTTTTCGAGATGCATATCTGGCGATTGTAAAGAAACTTCCCGAACAAAAGCAGCGAGCCTTGGAAGATCTTGCGCTGCTTCTTGAAGGATGGTCGCTAAACATTGTTACTAACGTTGCGCACCAAGTCCAAGCACGCCTTGAAACCATCAATTTGTTCGAAAAGCAAATTGAAGATCCACGAACCTTTGAAATTCTGGGCGACAAATCGATTCATCGAATTTTGGAACGCGCAATGTGGCTTGTTAATGAAGAATACTGGCTACTTCATTCCAATCGAACCCTTCGTATCCAAATAGGAAATGAAATGTCTAAAAAGGACAAGAAGCGCTACGGAAAAAAACGACCTGATTTCGTGTGCGGAACCGTTAGCAATCGACTTATCATCTTGGAGTTAAAACGACCAGGACACAAGCTCGATATTGACAATATGAATCAACTGGAAACTTACCTAGCCGTGGCGAAAAAGTACTTCAAAGCCAGTTCCGCACGTGGCTATCTAGTTGGTTCAACAATTGATAATGAACTTGAGAGAAGACTGGAGTTCCGAAAAGGTACCGAAATTCTTTTCTACTCTAATGTAATTGACTCAACAAAAAAGCGCTACCATGAGTTTCTTAAGAACCTTGATAATTAAAAAGTCTGGATGCACGCAGCCTAACCATCTAATTCATATAATCCAAAACAGCAAGCTTTTAAACATACGGTTATCTGATATGACAATTTTTATCCTTCCAATATATTCTAGTTCTTTTTTTGGTTAGTTGATTAGAAATCGTTAAGCAAATAAAAGAGGAGTAGAGAATGTCTCGATGCAATTGTCCTTTATGTAAGCAAGAAGTGAGCAAAAGCCTTTATGAAAAAATCACTGGTGTATGGGAAGAAAAGGAAAAACGCTTGGCTGATCTCAAAAACAAGGAAAAAAAGCTTCTTCAGCGTGAGAAAAGTATGAAAATCAAATTTGAAGAAGAAAAGAAAAAGATTACTGCAAAAGAGCAGGCCAAATTAAAAAAAGAGATCGATACACAAAAAAAGAACTTCCAGGCAGAACTTAAAAAAGAAAAAGAAGCTATAAGAAAAAGAGAAGATAAAATACAAAAAGATTACCAGAAAAAAATAGCAATAGAGACTAATAAGATTCTCAAGCAGGAAAAAGCAAGACGAGAAGTAACAGAGAAAATGATAAAAGAAAAATTTGAGCTTTCAACAAAACGAATAATTAACAAGGAAAAAACCAAATTGCAAAAAGAAAAAAATATGATGCAGAAGCGTGATAACAATCAGATGAATAAATACAAAAAGCTGAACCAGCAGTTTATAACTTTGCAGTCAAAGAGTACCGTTTCATTAGAAAAAGCGAATAAAAAGATCATATCCCTTGAAGAACAGATTAGAAAAAGTCAAACGCCTCAGATGCTCGGACTTCTCGAAGAGGGTATCTTCCTCGATAAGCTGAAAAGCATGTTCCCTAGAGACAAATTCAAACATCCAGGGAAAGGCGGGGATCTAATTCATCATGTCTATGCAAGAGAAAAAGAAGTAGGTCTCATTGTCTATGAGCTTAAAAAGGTCTCAACATTTAGCAAGAAACATATTATCCAGGCGTTTGAGGCAAAGCAACAACGAAACGCTGACTATGGACTCCTTGTAACCAATGCAAAGCGTGGAAAAGACGATGCCGGATTTTTCATTTCAAAAGGGGTGATAGTAATCCACCCTTCAGGTGCTATAGTTCTTGTATCTATTTTGAGAGAGCATATCATACAAATATCGCAGTTGAAGCTGAGCAAAGCAAAAAGAGCCAAAGTCATTAATTCTGTTTTAGACTATATACAAAGCCCGTCCTTCAGAAACAGTATAGAAAATATAATGGAAGATACTAAGGATCTGTACATAAGCCTAACTAAAGAAGTAAAGGACCATATAAAGTCTTGGGAGCTCAGGTTGGCTAAGTATAGAAATATATACTCAAGAACACATAAAATTGAAACAAACGCCGTGAAATTATTGTTGGACAAAAAAGAGAGAAAAGCATTACCAGAAGACGTAGAAATTACAGCAATTTCACTTCCGTCAGAAATAGATTAGTTAAAAAAAATGCCTAACATTTTGTTTTCCGTTACTTACCCATGACGTTAGGTTTGGTGTGAGGTCAGCATATGTCTCTATATGAGAAACTTCAAAGTCATTTATTAAATGAAACTAAAGAGAGCGTTTCAAAGACATACAATACTGGCGAGGTATTTAAAGGCGGGCTGGAAAAAACTGTAAAACAGATAAATAGTGGCTTTCAGTGGACGATGTATATGTATCTTCTTGTATTCATTATTGGTGTGGTTTTTCTTGGAATCAGCGTGTATATGGCAATAACAACGGAAAAAGAATTTGTTCCAACCATTTTCGGTGGCATGGGAATGTTAGGCGTACTTTCGTTCTTTTTCTCTAAAACTCCTATCGAATTACAAAGAAGCAGGGCAGAACTTGCACAGCTACAAGCTGCATTATTTAATTGGTATATTGATATTACCAACTGGAATAGCTATCTGCTAAAAAATCAGGATATTTCACTAGAAGAATTTAAAGAGGTTTCTCAAGAGCAAATGATTAGAACTGATCAAACAGTTAAATTAATATCAACCTATGTGCAAAACAAACCTAACAAGTAATAAAGGGGTCTTTAGGGGGTTACACTCTTAATTTAAAAAGATAGGAGATGACCAACAGAAGTCCATCCTCTGGCAATTAGTATAATTCTTCCAACAATTTCCTTGTATCCTTAATATATCTGCGACAACGTTTTTTATCGACATTGTCGAGGTCATGTAATATCTCATTAGCTTGTTTCTTTATCTTACGTATATCCCAGGTTGATTGCTTATCAATATATGAGATTTTTCCTAACCATTTTATTATTTCATCTAATTTCCAATTATCCGGTATTTTCCCTCCCGGGATATTCCCTTTTACTTTTTCTTTGAAAGCCCCTTCTAATATAGATCTAGATAAGGCAATACAAGCATTGTAAAATCCATAAATATAAAAATATGTTGCTTCATAAAAAAGGGGCCAGGTTCATTCTTGACTGCATTACGGAATCGAAAGGATAAATTTATCTTGTTGCGTGTAGCGCAATACGCTATAATCTGAATGATAAAATCCTTTAAGCATAAAGGGCTTAAAAAGTTATATGAAACAGGTAAGACAGCTGGGATTCAAAATAAACATCGTCAAAAGTTACGAATTCGACTAACAGCATTAGATACGGCAACATCTATTGAAGATTTGGATTTACCAGGTTTTCGGCTTCACCCGCTTAAAGGCAATAGAAAAGGTTTATGGGCAATCGATGTAAGCAAAAACTGGCGAGTAGTCTTTAAGCTTGAGGAAAGTAACGTCTATTTAATTGATTATGAGGATTATCACTGATGAGTATGTTTAACCCTCCCCATCCAGGTGAATTTATCAAAGAAGTTTTTCTTGAGCCGTATGGCATAAGTTATCGTGCGGTTGCCGCAAAATTAAAAGTATCGCCTTCAACGTTTAATCGTTTAATTAAGGGACAGAGTAATATCACTCCGGAAATGGCTTTGCGGCTCTCCAAAACTTTAGGTCGTTCAGCAGAAAGCTGGTTAATAATGCAAGATAATTACGACTTGTGGCAGGCAAAACGGACTATAAACCTTGATGAAGTGGAGAAATTGGCAATACATGCCTGACCATAAAATCGAGGAATCAAGTCGATCCTCTGGCAATTAGTATAATTCTTCCAACAATTTCCTTGTATCCTTAATATATCTGCGACAACGTTTTTTATCGACATTGTCGAGGTCATGCAGTATCTCATTAGCTTGTTTCTTTATCTTGCGTATATCCCAGGTTGATTGCTTATCAATATATGAGATTTTCCCTAACCATTTTATTATTTCATCTAATTTCCAATCATCCGGTATTTTCCCTCCCGGGAAATTCCCTTTTACTTTTTCTTTGAAAGCCCCTTCTAATATAGACCGACATAAGGCAATACAAGCATTGTAAAATCCATAAATATAACAATATGTTGCTTCATAAAGTCTGTCTTCAATTCCTTTAGGTAATTTACTATCCAAGCTAAGAATAAGAGGACTTACATTAAAATACTTATCAAGCCATTCATCAGGGGAAAAATATGGTAAATTAAAAATTATTTGCAATTTTGCGACAGCTGTTGGATCATCACGCTGTTCATGATAATCATAAGCTGTATGCAATAGTGAAGAGACACTACCACCCCAAAATTCTCTTATAATGTTATATAATCTTCTAATTTGTTCTCTGTCTTTTTGAGGAATCAATGCAATATTTTCCGGCGATAGTTCTTTCATAAGTTGTCTGTATATATTAATGCATTCATTAAACTTTCCTCTGTCACCGCTTTCCAATTTTTCCTCATATTCGTCAAATACAGTAATGCAGTCATGGAGTAATTTTATTATTTTATTCGTGTCAACGTATTTCCTTTTATCTTTCTTCATGTTTTTAAAACTTTGACTGTTTTGTTCTGTTAAAAAAAAGGCCAAGTCCTTTCATGATTATGTAAGTGGGGCAAGGGTTGAGAAAAAAATAAAGCGGGATGCCCGATCAATCCATTAAGCTTTTTGTTGCCGGAAGGTATTGGCTTAAAGATTTTCGTCCTTTATCTTTCAGAAAGGATTCCAGAAATACGAGCGAAGCACCGCCTCCTGTGGAAATAAAAAAGTTTGTTACAAAATAGTTCACGAGCGTGTAGAGGTCATGATCAAAAAATTTAATCTCAAAGAGGTTGTGATTAATGTTATCGCCGATTTCTTTATTTAATTCTTTTAAAAACTCTTTCTGAATACTGGAAAGATTGAATCGTTGTACAATAGCGGCAGTATCCCCTCCCCCTATCACGACCAGAGAATCTTTGTTCCGTATGCATTTATTAAAAAGAGATTGGGCTATTCCCACAGAACCCCTCGCGTATCCTTTATTAGTAGGATGATCAAAAGCTCCGAGAGGACCGTTCCAGAAGATATTTTTTATATTTTTATCCAGCAAGATTTCTGAGAATTTCTTTATCGATTTTGGCCCGATATCTAATTGCAGCTCTTTGTTAAAATCAGGGCTCTCTGATAGTGAGAATTTGGAAGAATCATAATCCTGTGAGACTTTATAATCTACAGGGAAAATCATCTCCACTCCTTTTTTTCCGGTCATCTCAAGGATTTCACCGGCCATCTTGATATCTTCAAGTAAGCTTGCCGAGTCAGTTGTTTTTGAATTTAATTTAGCCGGGATTTTTATTTTACCTTTTAAATTTTTCGCTAAAAGAAAGGCATTCACCATTTTTCCGCCAAGTATAATACGGCCAATACCGGATTGAACAAACTGCTTGATTATGCTTATTTTGTCTGACACTTTTGATCCGCCAACTATAAAAACGGTTTGTTCAGGATGTTTAATTATCCTTTCCGCCAGTTCACCAAGTCTCAAAATCTCTTCGTTAAGGAGCATGCCCGCTACAGCAAGCTTTTTCCTTTTTCTCATAAGCCTAGGAAGCATTATGATACTCCTGGTCTCCCGATGGCTGGTCCCAAAAGCACAGTTAATATATACATCACTTATGTTGGCCAGGTCCTTTATAAATTCCTCCCTGTATGCAGTCTCTCTTTTAAGAAGGTAACGCAAATTCGGCAGGAACTTAATCCCGCCAAGAGGCAACTGGTTCTTTTTAACCATCTCGATTGAATGTTTCAATTGTGAATCCATAGATTCCGGAGGGAAGACGATATAAGAATCCTCGTATTGTTTTTTTAAAAGGGTTTCGAAATGAGAGCAAACAAACTGGAGATTAAATATTCCGTCCCAACTGTTATCATCCAGATGTTTATGAGGTCTGCCTAGGTGAGAGCCGATAATGATCCTGCAATTTCCCTTTGTGAGTTCATGTATTCTTTTAAAACATTTATCCAAAAACCTCCTGATGCGCTCATCGTCCGTAACCAGAAATCTACCCGGCGCAGCTTTTTTGAGCGGCACATTGAAATCCGCGCGTATAAATATGGTTTTGCTTAAAAGGTCTTTGGCTTTTAATTTTTCAAGTAGCTTCATTAGTTAATCTTTGTCAATTTCAAATTTTATTTTTCTTGATGCTCTTTTGATGCGAAAAATTATTCCCTGTTATTATATTAAAGCATTATACTTTTGTAAAATATTTAACCGTTAATTAACCTTCCAGTTGCAAAAATGAGATTCTTCGGTCGCTTACACTCCCTCAGAATGACACGCGGGAGCTTTTAGATTGTCTTTCGTGAGCTTCGTGGTAAAAATTTTAGCTATGGCCCTGCCACCTGCGATCTCAGAGTCCTTGCGCCCGAAGGAAGTGCCCTTGGGGTGAGGTTAAATCTCTCCGATTGAATTTCAAACAGGGTTACTATTATTTTATAAAATTTGTTTTTTGAACAAGTTTTTGACACACCCCGTCCCGAAGGGACACCCCTCTTGCTAGAGGGGAATTCTCCACCTAAATTCTCCCTTAAAAAAGTGGATGCGGGGGGGGTTGAATTTAATTTCGGCTTTCCATTCCCAATTGTGATTGCGACAACTTCCCGCTTTATGTTTTAATAATAAAAATATGGAGATCCTTACTGCAAAAGAAATGAGAGAAATCGACAAGAAAGCCATAGAGAGCTATGGCATCCCCGGAACTGTCCTTATGGAAAACGCGGGAATTCAGACGGTTATTGCCCTTGAAGAAAAGTTTCAGGATTTATCAAAAAAAAGAGTCGCTGTCTTCGCCGGTAAGGGGAATAATGGAGGTGACGGGGCTGTTGTCGCAAGACATCTTTTTGAAAAAAAGATACAGGTTGAAATTTTTCTTTTTGCTAAACAAGAGAACACCTCTCCTGATGCAAAAATTAATTTGGAAATCGCCCGAAAGATGGGGGTTCCGATTCATGAAGTCGAGAGTCTCGACCAGCTTAAAAACTTTAAAAGCCGCCTGGCTCATACCCATATTTTTATCGACGCCCTATTAGGAACCGGTATAAAACCACCGGTAAAAGGAGTTTTGCTGTCTGTCATTTCATTATTAAATGATCTTAATAAATTTACTCTAGCAATCGACATCCCATCCGGTCTAAATTCTGATCATGGAAATGTGGAAGGAGAAGTTTTTAAGGCAAATATGACCGTTACATTCTGCCGTCCTAAAAGATGCCATTTTCTGTGTCCCGCTGCAGATCTGGTTGGTGAACTAAAAGTCGTTGATATTAGTATTCCCGATAAAATTGTGAGCGATGAAAAAATTAAAGTTCATACGATCGATCGTAATAACATTGGCTTTTTGCATAAGAAAAGAAAACAATCTTCCCATAAAGGCACATACGGACACTTGCTCGTTATTGGCGGCTCTGCTGGAAAAGGGGGAGCAGCGGCCATGGCAGGTCTATCCGCTTTAAGGATAGGAACAGGTTTGGTCACCCTGGCTGTTCCGCAATCAGTGAATTCGTCTATTGAAATGAACCCTATTGAAGTAATGAGCATTCCTCTACCTGAAACCAAAGAGGGAAGTATTGATTTTGCGGCAAAAGATAAGCTTCTTGAGTCAATAAATGGCAAATCAGCTGTATTAATAGGGCCTGGAATATCCACTCAGCAGGAAACCATTGATTTATTGATTGCAATTATTCCTGAAATAAAAGTACCGATATTAATAGACGCGGATGGTTTGAACTGTTTAGCAGAGCATTTGGATGTTTTAAGAAAAGCAAAAGGTCAGGTCATTATTACTCCTCATCCGGGAGAAATGGCGAGGCTGACACGAAAAACGGTCAAAGAAGTCCAGGCAAATAGAATAGGAATAGCTGAAAAATTTGCTGCGGATTACAATGTCATTGTTGTTTTAAAAGGAACTGGCACGATTATCGCTTCACCAGATGGCATCTCTTTTATAAATACAACAGGAAATGCGGGAATGGCAACTGCGGGTACAGGGGATGTGCTGGCAGGTATGGCAGCAGGGTTATTAGCTCAGAAAGTTACTCCTCCCAACGCGTCAAAAGCAGCGGTCTATCTTCATGGTTTAGCCGGCGACAGGGTTTCACAAGAAAAAGGCGAGATTTCTCTTATTGCAAGCGATCTGATTGAAGTTATTCCTTCCATTTTGAAATAATAAAGCGGTAAGTTGTCGCGACCACAATTAGGTATGGAAAACCTTATTGGAAGATTTCTAAAGGAAAGTTACCCGAAGGGCTGAGGCCAAAAATGGCAGAGCTAAGCTCAGCTTTGCCGAATTCAAATGGGCTACCGCCAGACCTAATTAAAAAAATTGTGCTAAGTCTTGCATAAAGCGCTGAGTTCGCTGAGAAAATAACCCCTCGAATCCCCTCGTTGAAGTACCCATTGCACAGCTATTCTCCACCGGTGGTCAGGTCCGCTCCTTGATCGATGATCTGCCCGGGCCCAGGGCGCGCGGCGCGATCACGGCAGGTTTTATACAAATTGATGAAGACGAGGAGCGAGGCCAGAAGCCCTAACACTATTACGCACGCCGCGATACCGGCAGCGAGCGGCGTCACCCCGAAGAAATCACCTAAGGCGGGCACTATTTCCGCCACGGCGGCGAACAGAAAGACCGAAATAGCGATTCCAAGCAAGACCTTGAACGCACCGAAGTGGCCGTTGACGCTCAGTGTGGGGCAGCTTGTGGTTGCTCCGTCAGCCGAGTCCCGGCAGGCAATGTAGGCGGCAAACGCCGACTCGAGGCCGCTCACCGCAAAGAGCGCCGCTGCGGCAAAGCCGGCCGCCACCGCAGCCATCGCGGCCCCCGCGAACGACGGAAGTCCTAAAGCGGCTGAGGCTGCGGCAATCGCTCCTGCCACCAACCCACCGATCAACAGCATCCATCTGATTATGTTATTCAGGTCGCACATGACTTAATTCCCTCTCGCCTTCCGCAAGCCTACGTTTCGCAATCAGTCTCGTCAAAGCCAAGCAACTCAATAGGAAAATCAAAACTGAAGGTTGATTAAATTTTGATCTTAGACCCATCAAATGGCCGAAGTCAAGAGAATTCAGGCAAAATTTTAGATTTTTTAGGACAACGTAAAAGGGGGAAATGAGCACAGTAAAATTTTGTGAAAGAGGCTAAAAATCTTTAAAAAAAAGCACATGGTGAGTTACATCCTTTTTTTTAATTAATCAACTTCTGGTCTTCAGAACAATCGTATGAATACGTCTTCTGGTTCCATATTGCAGTACGAAGAAAATAAGTATTAATTATTTTTTTATAATAAAAAAGGTCTTATATATTTCTCTCACCTGGCGGGTATGACGGGCATAATCATCCAGAAAACCTTCCCTATTTTTTTTCTCATCTTCACTTGTATGCCCCATTCTGAATGCCAGTTTGGACAATTTCCCGTTTGTCTCCGGGAGTTTGCTTTCAGAACGTTCGCTCACAATTCTGATTCCATTAATTACCCGGCGCAAAAAATCATAAGATTCTTTGAGTATGTTGTAGTAATCGATAGATAAAAGGCCAATACGGGATGCTTCTCTTAAAACACCTGCGGTTTTGGTCTGCCGAAGAGTTGGAAACTCCCCCCCGGATTTCAACTGTAGCAGTTGAGCAATGAACTCAATATCTACCAGACCGCCAGATCCAACTTTGACATCCTTTTTATTCCTGGTTTCCTTTCCTAATTCTTTTTCCATTTTCATTCTCATGCGGTTCATTTCAGCAGGGCCGCCATATTCAAACCGCTTTTTATAAGCAATCTCATGAGCCAGTTCTATGAATCTTTCGCCTATATCCTCAGAACCCGCTATAAAAAGGGCACGGGTTAAGGATTGTCTCTCCCAAACGCGGGCCCGCTCTTCAAAGTATTTCTTATAGGAAGAAAGTGGAAGGGTTAAAACTCCTTGTTTTCCTTCCGGTCTCAAGTCGGTATCAATTATATACGCATAACCTGCTGATGTAACAGAACCTGCCAGATCATAAATCATTGTCACCTGTTTAGTAAAAAACTCCTGATTTTGGATCCCTTTGCATACCTCCCCTTCAGTTTGTCCTTCTCCTTCATAAACGAATACGATATCCAGGTCGGAACCAAAATCCAATTCACATCCCCCGAACTTTCCCATCCCGATGATCGCAAACCCGCATTCATGCGATTTTCCATCCAAATTCTTAATAAAAGGCTTTCCAAAGTCCGATGTTAATCTAATTCGAGCAATCCGCAGCGAATGTATTAAATAAACCTCCGCCAATAATGACAAATCCGCAAAAGTGCTGTCCAGATCTGCCTCTTTCAGCAAAAAACGGAGACCAATTCTTAATTCTTCCCCTTTTTTAAATTTTCTTAATACTTCTTTGATATTTTCTATTTTATCTATTCCTTCCAGATACCTTTCCAGCTCTGAATTCATTTTATCTTTTGGTTTAAATCGATAGATATTTTCAACGTCAAGAAGAGAATCGAGTAAATCAGGCTGACGGATCAAAATATCGGACAAATAACCACTGTTTCCAAATAAAACCAACAGGAGTTCCAGCAAACTGGTATTTTCTTTAAGCAGATCGTAAAAAATTTCCCGGCTTTTTAATGACTGGATAAATTTCTCCAGATTGTTAATCGCTTCATCAGGATCACACTGCCGGGACGCAATTTGAAGAATATCTGGAATAAGTCTTTCAAAAACAGACTGGCTTCTCGCAGTGGGGTGAGAAAAGTCCCTGCCTTGCTCCAATATATGAAGATTCTTTAAAATAAGGTTTTTGTTCTTAAAGTGATACTTTTCAACAAGTTGCGAAGATGCTGCTTCTAGTTTTCCCTTAGAAATTGTTTTATGGAGATTTCTTTTTCCATCTTTTTCTGGTTTGAAGAGGTCATCAAATATTTTATGGACCTTTTTAGTATGCTGGTCGTATTTTATTAACAGCATTTCTTCGGATTTGTTCTTATTTGTTCCTTTTATTCCCATTTTATTAGCAAGTACACTTTGATCTTCTTTTTTTAAGGGAATGACATGGGTCTGCAGTCCAAAAGAGATTTGAATTTTGTTTTCCAGGTCTCTTAAAAATCTGTACGCTTTAGTCAAGCTAAGGTACTCTTTTTCTTCTATATATTTTTTTTCATGGATTAATTTTAATGCTTTCAGAGTATTTCTTTCATGAATAAATTTATTTCGGCCACCATAGATTAGCTGAAACACCTGAACGCAAAATTCAATTTCCCTGATGCCCCCTTTGCCTAATTTAACGTCCATTTTTTTTTCCAGACTTTTCAACTTATTTTCAATTTTTAATTTGCCTTCCCTGATTTCATCGATGGCCTGAAAATCCAGGTATTTACGGTAAACAAATTTCCTTCTGATCTTTTCAAATTGTTTTCCCAATTCTTCGCTGCCGGCAGAAACTCTTGCCTTGATAAGAGCCTGCCGTTCCCAGGTTTGCCCCCATGATTCATAATAAATTTCACAGCTTTGAATAGAAGAAGCAATATCACCGCTCTGACCTTCCGGCCGCAGACCCAAATCAATCCTGAAGACATTACCATCAGATGTAATCTGATTAATAGCGTCCGTAACCATTCTGGCTAATTTGCTGAAAAACTCATGGTTGCTTATCGACACAAAGTTTTTATGATCGACATTGACTCTTATTGTTTTTCCTTCCCCGGAAGAATAAATATAAATAAGGTCGATATCCGAACTGAAGTTCAGTTCTTCTCCACCTAACTTCCCCATTCCCAAAACAGCGAATTCCACTTTTCTCCGGCTGCCATTTTCATCAGTGTACATAGGGATACCATTTTTTTTAATCAGCTCCTCTTCGCAAAACTCATAACTGTTCTGCAGGCAAACATCTGCCAGGTTGGAAATATCCTTTATTGTCTCCACAACATCCGCGTAACCCAGGAGATCACGAAGGCCCGTCCGGCAATATTCCCTTTTTTTAAAAAACCGAAGCATTTTTAATTTTTCATTATAAGACCGGGCTTTTTGAAGAAGTTGCCATAGTTCTCTATAAAGGATATCCTTTGCTTTACTTTTGTTAAGAGTTTCATGCTCTTTTAACCAATCAAAAATAGAAGGGTCCTTTAAAAGGATATCTGTCAGTAATTGACTTCCTGAAAAAAAAACTATAAGCGCGTTAATCAGTGAGGGTTCATTATTGAGGATGGTGTAAAAGTAATTTTTATCAAAGATTTTTTCTGAAAAACGTTCAAAATTATTTAAGCCTCGGTCAGGATCAAAACATTTTGAAAACTCAAGAATTAACTTTGGAAAAAAATCTGGAAAAAGCTTTTTGAAATCAGTATGGCCGGATAAAACGATAAGGTTTTTAAAAGCAGATGTTAGGTTTAAAAAACCAATCTTACCTAAGTTGTGGCCAATTTCTTCATCAAATGTTTTTTTATCGAATAGATCATCGGTTAATTGTTTAATATCATTTTTCATTGATTTATTTCTTAACACGGCGGCCCGAAGGTTTGCTGCCAAGGCCTGTCCTGAGCTATGTCGAAGGGATGGCAGAGCTAAGCTCAGCTTTGCCGAAATCAATTATACCCCCCGTGTCATGCTATCCGAAAATGTCAATTTGAGACATTAGCCAAAGATTCTCTGCTTTGCAACTTATTGAAATCATGAGATTCTTCACTTCGTTCAGAATGACAAAAAAAGTGCTTCACCTGTTTTCGGACATCCTGAGTACCACTCCCTATCTTCAGGGAGGTGGTAAAATTTCTTAAAAAAAATTTCCAGTGTAATAGAATATAAAACGCTTGAAAATTTTAACACAGCGAAGCAAAGCCGCAACTAAAAAAATAACCACAAAACCACAAAGGTCAGCAAGAAAAAAATCTTTGGATATTCACAGAAATATGATAATTTTTAAGGTTTTTTATTGACAATTGCATGGTGATAGTTATAAATTGCTTTCTCTGTCTATCTCAGAAATTAAAATCTTCGTAGGAGATTTTACATCTAATTAACAAGCTTATGATTATTGGTGTACCGAAAGAAACATTTCCAGACGAGACGCGCGTTGCCTTAATCCCAAAAAACATACCAAATCTCACAAAGACTGGTTTCGAGGTTTTAATAGAATCAAAAGCAGGAAAAGCTTCTGGTTTTAGTGACTCTGAATATACCGGTAAGGGCGCAAAGATTTCAGGGAATAGAAAAGAACTTTTTTCTAAAGCCGATGTTATCCTGCAGGTTCGCGGGATAGGCACCAATCCCGTTGACGGAAAGTCCGATCTTGAACTGATGAAACCCGGTCAAATTGTCGTTGGTCTTCACGATCCACTTACCGCGATTAGCGCCATAAAAAAATTAGCTAATCGTAAAGTCATCTCGTTTTCTATGGAACTTATACCGCGAATTACTCGTGCTCAAAGCATGGATGTCCTTTCTTCCATGGCTACAATCGCAGGTTATAAATCTGTTCTGATAGCCGCGGAATCACTTCCCAAACTGTTTCCCATGTTAATGACTGCAGCCGGAACAATATCACCTGCCCAGGTGTTTGTTGTCGGGGCCGGAGTTGCAGGGCTTCAGGCTATTGCAACAGCGAAGCGTCTTGGATCTGTAGTGAAAGCCTACGATGTGCGCCCCGCGGTTAAAGAACAGATTGAAAGCCTGGGCGCCAAGTTCGTGGAACTGCCTGTTGAAGCAGGGGAATCTGAGGACAGCGGGGGATACGCGAAAGAAATGGACGAAGCTTTTTATAAACGACAGCGCGAGATGATGACCAAAATCGTAGCTGAAAGTGATGTTGTGATTACTACCGCCGCGATACCGGGAAAAAAAGCTCCGGTATTAATTACAGCAGCGATGGTAAAAGAAATGCATCAGGATTCGATAATAGTAGACCTTGCTGCCGAATCAGGTGGAAACTGTGAACTCACAAAATCAGGAAAAACAGTGGTAAAAAACGGGGTTACTATTATTGGTCCCGCAAATATCGCTTCTGCCATACCGTATCATGCAAGCCAGATGTATTCAAAAAACATAACAACTTTTCTTAACCATATTGTAAAAGAGGGAAAGTTGAGTGATGATGCCGATGATGAAATCTTAAATGATACGATGATGACAAAAAACGGAGAAATCGTTAATAAACGGATAAAAGAACTTGCCGCAAAATAGAAGACTGATAACGCGGATATTCAAAGATAATAATTTTTTATTTCAGTGCTTTTCCGTGGTGAATGTTTTTTGTGACTTAGTGCCTGAAACTGAAGGAGAAAAAAAATGGAAATTTTTGTCACAGCATTAACGATTTTTATGTTAGCAGTGTTTGTTGGGTTTGAGATCATTACAAAAATCCCTCCGACTCTTCACACACCACTCATGTCCGGGTCAAACGCTATATCGGGGATTACACTTGTTGGAGCAATATTATCCGCCGGATCTCAACATACTGTTTTAACTACTATGCTCGGTTTTATTTCTCTGGTCCTGGCCACTATTAATGTGGTTGGCGGGTTTCTTGTAACAAACCGAATGCTGGCTATGTTTAAGAAAAAGAAATAACATTTCAAGAGAGAGGTTATGCAACAAGCTACAATTATAAATTTATCTTATCTAATAGCGTCCGTTCTTTTTATTTTCGGATTGAAAGGTCTTACGCACCCCCGAACCGCGGTAAGAGGCAACCTTACAGCGGCAATGGCAATGCTGATTGCCGTAGTTGTAACACTGCTGGACCAAAATATTGTCGGCTTCAAAGTCATCATCGCCGGCATTATCCTGGGCGGCGCGATAGGCATGACCCTGGCGATAAAAATTCAGATGACGGACATTCCGCAGCTTGTGGCGCTTTTTAACGGATTTGGTGGCGGTGCTTCAGTTTTTGTCGCGGGCGCCGCGCTTATCGAAGTTAGCGTAAAAACAAAAAACCCTGAGCTGCATCTAACAGTTGCTACGGCAGTCTCGGGCCTGGTCGGAGCGGTAACTTTCTGGGGAAGTCTTATCGCCTTCGGCAAATTGCAGGGACTTAAGTTCGCTAATGATGTAAGGTTCCCGGGTCAGCAGCTTGTCAACGCTTTATGCGCAATATGTGCAGTCGGGGCGGCTTTGCTTATTATTTATAATCCTTCGTCTGTAATTTTTTATTGGTTGTTGGTCATTGTGGGATCTGTCCTTGGCGTCCTTACTGTTATTCCTATTGGCGGGGCTGATATGCCGGTAGTTATCGCGCTTTTAAACTCCTATTCAGGGCTTGCAGCCGCCGCAACCGGATTTGTCTTAGGCAATAATATATTAATTATTGCGGGTTCACTGGTTGGCGCGTCCGGAATGATTTTATCATCTATTATGTGCAAGGCCATGAACCGGTCTCTCGGAAATGTCCTTTTCGGTGTCTTGGAGCCCACAGCAGATACGGCGTCTGCCGATGAGGTATACGCGGGTAAAGTAAAATCCACTTCAGCGGATGAAGCCGCTATGCTTTTTGACGACGCAAGGCGCGTTGTATTTGTGCCCGGTTATGGGATGGCAGTTGCTCAGGCGCAGCACGCGGTAAGAGACTTGGCAACCCTCCTTGAATCAAAAGATATTGAAGTAGATTTTGCTATTCATCCGGTAGCGGGGCGAATGCCGGGACACATGAACGTACTCTTAGCGGAAGCGGACATATCTTATGACAAGTTGAAAGAAATGGATGATGTTAACCCTACTTTTCAACAGACGGATGTAGCGATTGTGTTAGGAGCAAATGATGTGGTCAATCCGGTAGCGCGCACTGATCCAAAAAGCGCTATTGCCGGTATGCCTATTTTGGACGTTGATAAATCCCGCACAGTTATTGTGATTAAAAGGAGTTTAAGCCCCGGATTCGCCGGAATCCCTAATCCTCTCTTTGCCATGGATAATACACTGATGCTTTTTGGTGATGCTAAAAAGGCAATTCTCGATCTGATTACAGCAGTCAAAGAATCATAAAAAATCTCACCGCAGAGTGACAGGGACTCAACCATAATTGAAGCTCCCCGTAGCAAGAGCTACTGAGAATCTTCAACAATGTTCATGTTAAGCATCAATTTTTTGCAGTATTTTTTTTGCTTCCTCAAAATTGGGATCAATCGCCAATGCCTTTTTAAAGTACTCAACAGCATCCTTTTTTTTATTACCCTCCAAATATGCCGTCCCAATATTATAAAAAATTGTTTCATTTTTACGTTCAACCTTTAGGGCTTTCATATATTCTTCGATCGCCTTTTTCCACTTCTTTTGTCTTCTAAGAGCAATGCCCAGCCGGTTATACACGTGAACGTTCTCTTTTTGTGCCAATGACGTACGGAAAAACATTTCAGCTTCTTCTGCCTTATCGTTTTTCAAGTAAGCTTCGGCAATATCTTCTGCCATTTGAGGGTTTTCTCTCATCGCAGTCTTAAATGCCCGCCTTGCTTTTTCCGGATCTTTCTCATTTTCCAGGGCAAGCTTTCCTATTGTTATCTGTCTGTCAGCGTTAAAAGGACTAATCTTTGCCGCTCTTTCCAGGGAATCCAGTGCTTCTTTCTTCTTTCCTATTTTGAGTAGAAAATCAGCTACTGTATTGTGGGCTCTTAAATATTCCGGATTTTTTTCTACTGCTTCTTTATACAGTTGATACGCCTTTTCGTTCTCCTTTTTTCCTTCAAAAGCTTTTCCCATTAGAATGCGGATACTCGCGCTTTCCGGTTTAGTTTTTAATACATCCTCAAGAATTGAAAGAGCTTCATCAAATTTACCTTGCTTTATAAGTTCCTCCCCTTGTTTGATCAGTTTCAGATATACCGGGGGATTAATAATATTAAACATTTTTTCCTGCAGCGTTTTTGCAATAAAGGGTTTGATAATATAGCTTTCTGCTCCCTGTTCAACTGCCAGGGCAATTTGTTGCTCATTGCATTCTGCGGTGACCATTAACACATGCATATTTTTTAATTTTTCGTCTTTCTTTATTTTCTTTAACACCTCAATGCCGGAGACATGCGGCATGTTCCAATCAAGCAGCATAAGAACAAAAATACTCTTATCCGGCTCTTTTTGAATAATTTTCAATGCTATATCTCCATCACCTGCCTCAATAATATGGTTTTCTTTTATACCTATATGTTTAAGCATGTTTCTCAGGGACCTTCTCATGTTCGGCATATCTTCAACGACCAAAACATATCCAGCCTTGAAATGACCAAGAAGCGATTTATTTATCTGGATTTCCGTTGTTAGCAGAAATTCATTGCTCATATGATTTAAAAACCCCTACAAATGCTTAATGTTTTGTTTTTCAAATTCATAACTTATTCTATAATATTAATTTTAAAGTGATTAAATAAAATAAATATTATAATAGTATATAAAAATTCTAACATAAAGAATTTAAATCAGAAATAAACCCGCGAACTTCATGGGTTTTTTACTTTGTGGGTTCTTTCATAATTGCTTTATGTGCTAAAATAAAATTTGTTTTAAAATTTCTTTGCACTGCAAACTTGTAAATGTGTGTTTTTTTAGGCACTGTTTAGTCGTTGTTTGTTTTTATGCCTTATACAACGACTTATGCAAAGCACAGCGCTTTATGCAGAGCAGATCGCCTTATGAATGGCTAAACACATTTTTTAAAACACTCCCCTCTTTTTAGAAGGAATTCTCTCCTTACAGAGGGTTGTAACTTTTAGCTGCGGCCACTGGCCGCGTTGTGATCTCAACGGTATATTCGGATTTTATTATGGCATCTCAAGAAAAAACGCCCATGATGAAGCAGTATCTGGATATGAAATCCAAACACCCGGATTCTATCCTTTTTTTCCGAATGGGAGATTTCTATGAAATGTTTCATGAGGATGCTAAAAAAGCCTCCCGCATATTAGACATTGCCCTGACGTCCAGGAATAAAAACTCCGCCGAACCTGTTCCGATGTGCGGAATTCCCCACCACGCTGCCGACACTTATATTGCTCGAATCATTAAGGAAGGCCTTAAAGTCGCGATTTGCGAACAGGTAGAAGATCCGAAGTTCGCGAAGGGGGTCGTCCGCCGGGAAGTTATCAGAATTGTAACACCGGGAACGGTTATCGACTCTTCCCTGCTTGACTCTAAAAGAAACAATTATCTTGGAGCAATTTATTCCAACAAAAATGATTACGGATTAGCTGTTCTGGATGTTTCCACGGGCGAATTTAAAATTACTGAATTTGCCGGTACCGATGCCTTTGAAGCTCTTTCCAATGAAATCGAAACCTTCGATTTAAAAGAAATCCTTGTCCCCGGGAATGCCATTGAAAAGGATGCAGGTTTAAGCAGCATGAAAGCACTGAATAATAAAATTTTCAATTCTTATGATGAATGGGTATTTGAATATGAAATAGCGTATAGCGCACTCAAGGATAAGTTTCAAACGGTGTCTTTGGACGGCTTCGGGTGTGAAGGATTAAAATTAGCCATTCCTGCAGCAGGCGCAATTATTCATTATATAAAGGAAACTCAAAAGTCAGTTCTTGAACATATCAACCGTCTGTCTTACTACGATAAAAAGAATTTTTTAGGACTCGATAGATCCACTATCCAGAGCTTAGACCTTGTTTGTGAAAGAGATATTAATAAAAAAGATTCCCTCCTGAACCTTCTGGATGAAACCGTCACATCGATGGGAGCAAGAAAGCTAAAAGATTGGATTTTAAAGCCTTTGATTGATTTAGAGCATATAACGCTCCGCCACAAGGTAGTAGAAGAGTTTATAAAAAACTTCTTTCTCAGGAATGACACCAGGGACCTGTTAAAGGGAATCCATGATGTGGAACGGATTATCGGTAGAATATCCTTCTCCCTATTTGGAGCAAGAGATATGGTCGCCTTAAAAAAATCCGCCCTGATTTTACCTGACCTGAGGAGAAAATTAGAAGAGACATCGTCACACCTTATACAAAAAATACTGAAGGATTGGGACAACCTTCTTGACCTGGTTGATTTAATTGACAAAGCTGTTATGGAAAATCCTCCAGCTGTTATGAAAAGCGGCGGAGTAATAAAAGATGGCTTTAATAAGGAACTGGATGAACTGAGGTCTATTCTACGAGATGGAAAATCATGGATTACACGACTGGAAGAACAGGAAAAGAAGAAGACCGGTATTACCACTTTGAAAGTCCGTTATAACAAGATTTACGGCTATTACATTGAAGTAACCAAGAAAAATCTGGATGCTGTGCCGGAAAATTACATCCGGAAGCAATCGTTGGTTAATTGTGAACGGTTTATATCACAGGAATTGAAGGAATATGAAGAAAAAATCCTTGGGGCGGAAGAAAAAATGATCGTGCTGGAGAACGAAATCCTGCAAACATTACGGGAAAAGGTAGCAAAAGAGGGAAAAAGAGTGCAAAAGATGGCAGCCAAAATAGCGGAGATAGATGTTTTGCTTACCTTCTCAGAAGTTTCCACAAAATATAATTTCTCAAAACCGGAAATGAATTACGGGTTTGAGCTGTTAATTACTGACGGCAGGCATCCTGTTATGGAAAGGATGGACCTGGAAACCGGGTTTATCCCTAATGATACTAATATGGATTGTGATCAAAACCGGATTATGATTATCACGGGCCCGAATATGGCAGGGAAGTCTACTTACCTGAGACAGGTAGCGCTGATTGTGCTAATGGCTCAGGTCGGCTGCTTTGTACCGGCAAAAGAAGTAAAGTTAGGGGTTGTGGACAAAATATTCAGTAGGGTAGGAGCACAGGATAATATCCTGAAAGGACAGAGCACTTTTATGGTGGAGATGAATGAAACGGCGAATATCCTGAACAATGCCACTAATAGAAGTCTTATTATCCTGGATGAAATCGGAAGAGGCACTTCCACCTTTGACGGGATTAGTATCGCCTGGTCTGTTGTCGAATACCTGCATGATAAATCAAAAGCAGGGGCAAAAACTCTTTTTGCGACTCATTACCATGAACTGACGGAACTCTCTATGATTTTAGATGGAGTAAAAAATTATAACGTCCTGGTTCGTGAATGGAATGACAAAATTATTTTTCTCAGAAAAATCGCGGAAGGGGGATCTGATAAAAGTTATGGAATTCAGGTGGCGCGGTTAGCGGGACTTCCGGGCGAGGTTTTAAGCAGAGCAAAAGAGGTATTATCCAACTTGGAAAAAAAAGAATTCAATGAAGCCGGTGTACCAACGCTTGGACAAAAACAGGATTCACCGGATAATAAAGAGAAGAAAGCTGACCAACTCCAGCTTTTCAGAGAACAACAAAACGATTTGCTATTACAGGAATTGGAAAAAATTGATATTAACAGCACATCACCGATCGAAGCATTAAATATATTGAATAAGCTGAAGAAGAAGATAAAAGAGGATTAGACAGATTAAAAATTTAACTTCGCCCCGCTGAGCGTGGCTTCGCGGATTCGCCCATAGAAGTATACCTGCGAAGACTTTAATTCAGATTGCGGATTTTGGTAAAAGGATTTATTATTTTGATTCGTAGGAAAATTTTTGCCCGCCTACAGAAGCTTCATACATTAAGCCGCCTTTAGCAATAGTGAATATAGCGACACCGTTATCATAATCTGCGTCTTTGGAAACCCCGGCAGTTGCAGCCACGGCGGATGCCTGTGCGCCAAATTCGAAGTTGCCGCCCTTGAAGTCATCCAATGTTTTTTTGTCTTTGAAGAAAATAATTTCGCTGTACGCCTGGCCACCAAGCTGAAAACCTATGGTCACCTGTGTCAGCCCTGAATAACCGATCAGCTTTCCTTTTTCAAAGACCTCTCCTGAACCATAAGCGCCCCCGATGCCGATACCTCCCTTACCCACAGTTGGAAATACGGCATAACCATAGGCTTTATTAAAAAAGACTTTCATGTCGGGATCACTGTTTTTAAAGTTTGCGATAGCTTCCGCGACTTTTCTGTTGTTTACTTTTTGATCTTCCGCCTTCGCGTTTTTTAAAGGATTCCAACCCGCGTAAGCGGGTACAAAAGACGCAGAAACAAAAACGACGACTGTTAAGCTAGTGGCAATTAGTTTTTTCATGAAATAGCCTCCCGTAAAAAAGTTCAAAAAAAGATAACATATTGTAACAAAGAAAAGAAATCAGCAAAAGAAGCTTTTTGGGTTTCGAGTTTTCCGGGCCAGCAGAATTAAGATGAGGTTAAGGACGAAGCCCACCAGAAACGAGGGAACGTGCTTCTATTCAATATTGTAATTATCAGGCATCCCTGGCCTTAACCCTTCGGGCGGCTTTCCTTTGGAAACCGTCCAATTTGGTTTTCCATACTAACTTGGAGGCTGAATACCGGTGTGATAACATTTTATTGTGAAGTCACAAGTCCAAAAAAGATTATTAAAAATATATGATTTGCTTTTTGAGCATTTTGGTCCGCAGTCCTGGTGGCCGGGTGAGACAAAGTTAGAAATCTGTGTGGGGGCGATTTTGACTCAAAATACCGCCTGGTCAAATGTGGAAAAAGCGATTTCAAGCCTGAAAAAAGAAAATTACATGGAACTGGACCGATTAAAAGAGATAAAAACCAAAAAACTCGCATCTCTTATCAAATCTTCCGGTTATTTTAATGTTAAAGCAGAGCGTTTAAAGTCATTTGTCAACTATTTTGCCAACCACCACAAAGGAAATTTTAAAAATCTCTTTAAAGGAAAACTTAAGGATATTCGTCATTCTCTACTATCTGTCAATGGAATCGGACCGGAAACAGCCGACTCTATGCTTCTTTACGCTGGAGATATTCCTGTTTTTGTTGTTGACACTTATACGAAAAGAATCTTTTCCCGTCTAAAGTTAACCGACAAAAACGCGACTTATGATGAATTGCAGTCTTTTTTTATGAAAAACCTGCCATGCAAAACCACTCTTTACAATGAATACCATGCGTTAATTGTGATGCTTGGCAAACATTACTGCAAGCTGAAACCTGTTTGTGGCCCATGCCCTTTAAAAAAATGTCCGGCAAGAAAGAACAAAAATTCTTAGCAGACCCATCGCTCGGAAGGTTGTCCAGGTGGCTCCGTATGCTTGGTTTTGATACAGTTTATTTCACCAGTCCTTTAGATGAACAGCAGTTTTTTGAAAAAGCAAGAGATGAAAACCGCCTGATTCTTACCCGCAGCGGGAAAATCATATCCCGTCTTAAGGAGGGAAAATATTATTTTATTAGTCACAACCACATTAATGAGCAGTTAGAAGATCTGATAGGCAAAGAACTTATTCTTCAGTCGAAGCATTTGTTTACCCGCTGCATGGAATGTAATGAAATTTTAAAGGGGATCGACAGGGAAGAAGTCCATGGTAAAGTTCCCGATTACATCCGGGAAACACAGGAGAGTTTTCGGCAATGCCCTCACTGCAAAAAAATCTTCTGGGAAGGGACACACTGTAAGAGAATGAAAGAGAAGATAAAGTTATTATTTAACGACTAATCCAACTAAACAGCCGCAAAAAAATATTTTTCTTCGTGAGTTTTTACAAAAACTGCTCATTAATGGTAATGTTCGCGTTTTTTCTTAAATTTTTCAGCCATGCCGTCAACACTTCGTTTTGTTTATCTTCAAGAAAAGATTTTAAGAAATCATCCTTTTCTTTTTTATATATCGCTTCGTCAAATCCGGGTCTTGCAATCATCAAAATGATGTAGTATTTATCAGAAACCTGCACGACAGCGGATTCTTTCACCTTCAGCTTGAAAGCAGCATCTAACAAAGACCTGTTCATCCCAAACTTATTAATTGCTTGCTCCCTGTCAAAAAGGAGCGTGTGTGATACATCAACCTCTGCCTCTCCTGCCAGACTATCTATGCCCTTACCTTCATTAAGTTCTTTCTTAATGCGATGCGCCTCTTCTCTGGCAATTTTGTCTCTCTCCAACTCTGATAAAGATTTTTTTACCTCATCTTTAACTTCATCCAGTTCAGGGACATAAGACGCTTTTTTCTCTTTGAGCATGAGTAAATAGTACCCTTTTGCTGTTTCCACAAGGCTGCTAACCTCATTGTCCTTTAAGGAAAAAGCTTTTGCCTTAAATTGAGAAGATGATCCAATCATAGGTATTTCCTGATCTTTCAAACTAAAAAAATCTGTAGACCCTTTAATTAAAGAAGACTGAGAATCGAGTTTTTCAAACTCATTAGCAGGATTCTGATTTTTCAAAATTTGTAATAGGGACCGTTTCGCGAGTTTTTTGCCTTTTCTATCAAGTAATTTTCCCTTGATTTCATCTTCCACATCACTTAATGGCTTTGTTCCTGCCTCTTTTTTATCAGTTATTTTTATAATATGGTACCCGTAAATTGATTCCACTACATCGCTTATTTCGCCAACTTTAAGAGAAAAGGCAACATCTTCAAACTCTTTGATCATCCCCCCTCTTGAGAAATAACCAAGATCTCCCCCTTTTTCCGAGTTTGAATAATCTTCCGAGTATTTTTTTGCTAATTCTTCAAAGTTTCCTTTTTCCTTTAATTCTGTTAGTATCTCCTCTGATTTTTTTTTCGCTTCCTCTTTTTGTTTCTCAAGGTCCTCTTCAATTTTATTTTTCATTTTTTCACTGTCTTCTAAATCAACATTTGCCGGTAAATTTTTAGTCAAAATATGACTGGCGCGAACCGACTCTTCAACCATAAACTCGTCCACGTGATCCGTATAATAATTTTCAATACTCTGTGTACCTATTTTTATCTCTTTTCCAAATGAAGCCGGGTCGGCAAAAAGGTATTCGACTTTAATCTGGTCCGATTTTTTAAAACTTTCTTTTTCTTTTTTAAAATATTCGGCTACTTTTTCATCTGTTATTTCTTCTTTGCCTATAAAGAGGTCGGGTGAAAGCACAAGATAATCTAAATTTATTTTCTCATGCTTCCATTTATATGCTTCTTTTATCTCCAGTTCCGAGACTTTAACGCTGTTTCTTATTAAGTTTTCTATTTTTCCCGTGAGCATGGCTATGCGTTGATTGTTTTCAAAATTTTTCGCACCTATTCGATTATATTGCAGGAAATTAAGGTAGTAACTTTTATCAAACTTCCCATCATTTTGAAACGCAGGCATACTTCTGATTCTTTCTATTACTTCCTTATTAGAAACCTCCATACCCATTTTCTTTGCTTCATTTAAAAGCAACTTCCGTTGGATTACAGTATTGAGCGCCGCCTTTTTTAACTGTGATTGGGGAATTACATCTTCCACATTTTTGTCTTTCACAGCGTTTCTGTATATATTATATAAATTATCAAGGGCTTCCCTGTACTCATCATAAGAAATTTTCTCATTAAGGACTTCCGCCACCATTCCCTGCCGCTCGGCAACCCGCCCCATACCCCACGAATAAAAAATTGTCCCGACAAAAGCCGCCACGACCAACCACAAAACCGATTTAATCAGCCAGGACTGGGCATGTTCTCTCATTAACTTAAGCATTTAAAGATTCTCCCAAAAAAATTTCTCAAACATAGACAAAACAACCACAAATTATATTATGTTTAATTAGTACAATTTTGCAGTTCAAAAGATTGATAAAACCATTTCAAAACATTAGCAAAACTTATGTTGAAAATCAAACAATTCTAGTTTCTCCCTATAAAGACAATAAAAACAATGTTATATAAACAGCCACCTCATCACTGATATCCATATTAGGCATTTTTGAATCTTTTTTGAATGCTGTGGGATTTTTTATTACTTTAAAGATTTCCTGTGGCTTCATTTTAGATTTTATATTGTCCAGTTGTGGACCTGATTCGCCGCCAAGCATATTTACTACGTGACAGCTATTGCAGCTGTATTTTTTGAAATAATTTTTCCCAAGCTTGACGTCTTTTTTCCCAGTCGGAACCCCAATTTCTACTTCTTTAAGAATGACCCTCGGTTTTTCTCTGCTAAGACTAGAGTAGTCTATCGGCCCAGCCTCGTTAGGGTGAAGGGTTCTCACGTAACCGACTAAAACTCCGACTTCATGCTCAGAAAGGGTCTTTCTTCCCCACGGAGGCATAGTAACGGCTTTCTCCACCCCTGCTCCTCCTTTTGTAATAACGTCAATAATGTCTTGATTGGATAATTTGGCCATATATTTTTCTTCACTGTCAGTTAAATCCCTGGGTTTAGGATAAAGGAATTCTGCGTTTACCCCATCACCCTTTCCTTTCTCACCATGGCACTGAACACAAAAATGCATAAAGACTTTTTTTCCGATAGCTTCCGGAGGTTCTTTACCTGCGCAAACAGATGGGAAAAATAAAGATAGATTCAACAGGCATATTAGCAAAATAGTGCAATGAAGCTGCGGCCTGCTGGAAGTAGACCGTGAACAGTTGGCTGAAGAAGATGAATTCATGGGATCATTTGCCCAAGGGACTATGGGCCAGGCGAAATCCGATGGAGTAAGATTTATCACGCGGGGCATATTCGAGGCGCATGGTTGACCGGAGATGTCTCGGTAAATCCAGCCAGGATCCACCCCGCAACACGCGGTAAGACCCTTTCAAAGATCCTTCAGGATTATCACGAAGACTTTTTCCATAATATTTTTTCCCATACCGGTCAGATACCCATTCCCAGACATTGCCCGACATATCGTATAAACCAAGGGAATTCGGTTTTTTTGTTTTTGCAGTATGGGTTTTCATTTCTGAATTATGCTCATACCAGGCATGGTCTTCTAACTCCTTAAAAACGCTAGTCCCTGACCATACGAGCCTTTTCCCACCGCCACGTGCCGCATATTCCCACTCCGCTTCTGTGGGAAGTCTGAAATTCATACCGGAATTGGTATTGAGCTTTTTAATAAATTCCTGAATATCGTTCCAGGATACTTTCTCAACAGGGCAGTCTTTCCCGCATTTATTAAAAGAAGACGGATTATTTCCCATTACTTCCTGCCATTTCCCCTGAGTTAGCTCATGCTCTCCAAGATAAAAATTATCTACACATACCTTGTGGACAGGTTTTTCATCCGAACTTCCAACCGCATAGGTGTCACCCATATCAAAACAACCTCCGCTTATAAGAACCATTCCTTCAATGAGATTGCCATTTCCAGGAGAAACACCGCTTATTTCAGGCTCTTTTTTAATAACTTGAGAGTCTGCAGCAACGGTACGCAATGAAGACGCATGAATTAACAATAAAACATTCAAGAAAACAATTATTCTAAACATGATTTTATTTTAAAATGAACCTTCGTAAGAGCAATTTCTGTCATTATATTCCAAGAAAAAAACTATACAGAAATCTATCAGGAATTTCAAAAAAAATTAAAGAAATTGTTGAAATATTTGATTTTATCTGATACACTTAAACTCTTTTTTTTGTTAAATTTTCATCTTGCTTTAATTATTCATTTTCCACTTCGAGCTAGTGGAGAAAAATGAGTTTTATAATTTAGTAAATTTTTTTAAAAGGAATCTAAATGGGTAAAAATGAAAAGACTAAAAGATATGACATTGATCAAATAAATGAAGCCAGGCGTTTGTCTGGTTTAAAAGAAATACGAACAAAAGGTCGCAAATGTCTTCGCTGTTCCAAAAAATTTGTTTCAGAAGGGGACCACAATCGTTTGTGTGATACCTGTCGTAAAGTCAGTGTAAGTGAATTTGTATAATGCCTGTGGTGGCTTTTCTTAATCCATTGATTCATTTGCATCTTTCATGAAACTTTACTGCCGCTTCCCTTGTAGACATATTGTATAGTGTAGCAATTGCTTTTCCTTTTTTCTCCTTTCTCGTAATAAAAATTTCTACCCTGCATTTTGGTGTAATTCACCACGTCGGTTTTTAATATAAGCACATTTTTATGTGATTTAAATTAATATAAGCGCTATCCCGCACAAAAAAATTGTTGCACCTGCAAAAGCATTGCGATATCGATCCAATCGTTCATAGGAAGCCAGTTTAATTCCCAATTCCGGTTTAAAAACAATTATCAGCAATGAGACAATTGTTATACCAACAAAAATAGCAGTTAAGACTCCTAAGCCGGAAAGGCTGTCCTTTGCTACCGGGTAAATAACTATGGCCATAAAAGGCTTGCACGGACTTAGAAAAAAAGACAAAAAAAGCTTCCAGGGCTCAAGAGTTTTAAAACTTTTTTCTTCATGGGTGTTGGAATGCTCTTCTGCATGAAAATGTTTCTCATGAATATTGATTACTTTACCACTATGCACATGCCAATGTTCATGTTGAAGATTCAGTAATGCTTGTGCTAACCTATGGTCAAAAGATAACAGGCCGAATACAAAAAGTACCCATGCAGCCAGAGTACCTCGGAATGTTTCCAGTGCTACATACTTTTTTATCGCTAGACCCAAAGCAATACCTATAGTGCTGATCAAGAGAGAGCTTAGAAGAAAGGCAAAACCACACAGGAAGGTTATATATATCGCCTTGTTAAATGACCTTTTACTGGAACGAAAAAATGCAACGGGCGGCAGGTAATGATCTGGCTCCATAAAAGTAAAAATTAAAGCAATCGAAGTCGTACCAAAAATGAGGATTACTAATTCTTGAAGCGTCATTGTAATTTCCTTTTACAGCTCAGACAGCAAATACATCGTGCATCTAATAAATAATAACTATTATAATTACTCTCAAGATATATTTCGATCTTCTCGTATCTATAATTCTCTTTTAATTCTTCAATTTTTGTTTGATATTGAATGAATATTAACAATAAATGATACCTTTTTATTTTAATCGATGATTTCTCGTAAAGCCATTAAAAATAGGTTCAGCCAAATCGTAGCAATTGATGAGCATCCACACCGAATTTCATTAGCTTTTGCTATTGGGATTTTTATATCCTTCTCACCCGTCCCGGGTACTCAAACAATTTCTGCTATGGTAATGGCCTGGTTGTTAAGATTAAATGTGGCAGTTGCTATAACAGGAACACTGTTTAGCAACCCATTTACTTTGGTAGTAATTTATGGGAGCAGTATTTGTTTTGGTAGTTTTATTTTAGGAAATATCGCTTCCTGCTACCCTCATAGTTTGGGGAAAAATGAGTTGTTTGTTTTTCTAAAATCAATGCCTGCCCCATTGTTCACCGGGACAATACTTCTTGGCGCCATAGCAGCATTGATAAGCTATTTTGTTTTGTTCCAAATTTTGATGAGGTATCAGAAGAGTAAATAAATGGCTTATTAAACGGGACATAGATATAACACAGTCCAGCTTCACCTCAACCAAAATATTGCCACGAAGTCACAAAGAGACAAAGACAAAAATGCAACAAAACATTTAATCAATTACTTCAAGCGTGCCTTCCATGCCTTTTGACCTGTGTTTGATAAAGAAGAATACCTTTTTATCACAATAAAAAAGATATTTACCCGTTTTGGTAGGAGTAAACTTTATAGTTTTAGGTTCTGAAACAAAAAGCAGAGACTCATTAAAGTTAATGCCAGCCTCCGGCGCTTTCAGCACTATATTATGTATTACATATTGGGATTTTCTGATAATTATAATTTCTACCGGCACATTAACTTTTACCGTAATCCTGTTAGGAGAAAAATAGTAATCACCTGCTTTCATTTCAATTACCTGAACACCGTCTTTATTTATTTTTGCTGTTAACGCTTTCTTCTGCCCATCAGCTCCATTTACTAAAAAAACTAACAGAATAGTCGCGGTTACTGTTAAAGATTTTAATCTGCTCATATTGGCGAACTCCAGATGGCTGCCTGTATAACTTATCAACATCAACCGGGCATTTTATTTATTAGATGATATTTTGTACAAAAAGATTTTTTCCCTGTCTGAGTACCATTTATTTTGAACTTAAAAAGTGATGCGATTTTAAATTTATAAAAACCTCGAGTCAAGTTATTTTACACCAGTACGGCAAATTTGGATAATCTGAAATTAATGTGGCAAAATAGATTATTTATTAAAAAATAGAGGGCAAATGGTAATAAAACCTTTAATAACGTTAACTACCGATTTTGGATACCAGGACCCTTTTGTGGGAATCATGCAGGGGGTAATGTTAGGGATAAATCCGTCTCTACAGTTTATTCATCTGACACATGAAATAGAAGCTCATAATGTTCTACAGGCGGTACATGTTTTTGATTTCTCATATTCTTTTTTCCCCAAAGGCACGATACATATAATCGTGGTAGACCCGGGCGTGGGGAGCAAGAGGAAATCTCTTTTAATAAAATCAGAGAAATATTGTTTTGTTGCTCCTGACAACGGTGTTTTGTCCGCTGTTTTCCAGAAAGAAAAGGGACTGGAAATTTATCAATTAGACCCGGAAAAATTTGTTTCGGGAAAAATAAGCTTTACTTTTCATGGAAGGGATGTCTTCGCGCCGGCAGCAGCCTTATTTTCACTAAACCAGGACCCTGCAATGTTGGCCCATAGAGTGGAAAGCTGTGAAAAAATTGATCTGCCTCTTCCCCGAAAAATTGATACAGATAGTTTCTCAGGAGAGGTTATATATATCGACCGCTTTGGGAACCTGATAACCAATTTTTCCGAACAGTTCATGAGTAAAAATGTTCACCGGAGACCGGTAAAAATAAAAATCGGTTCCTGCTTGATCTCAGGTTTGAAATCGCACTATTCTGAGGCTAATCCCCGTGAAGTATCCGCGTTGCTTAATAGTTGGAATAATTTAGAAATATTCCTTCCTTCTGCTAACGCGGCCAATTTTCTAAAAGCTCAAGAGGGAGACCTGGTAGAAATAGAGACCGGCTAAGGTTAGGCAGTGCATCGAAGCGGCAGACTATAATAAAATGAATAGATAAACACGAAGAAAAAAATTGTCCTTTAAGTAAAATTCCAGACTATCATTTCCCAGAGGTCGGAAAAATTTTTCCCCACTTCTCTTACAACGGTTGGTTCAAAACCGCTGTGCATCATACAGTTCGCGCAACGTGGATCTTTTCCTGTTC
>Ga0208638_1000245_pt1 | contig 44231 bp, 54 predicted proteins | sample ETNtaG_34_FD_185753 | JGI IMG/M metagenome (GOLD analysis project Ga0208638, IMG submission 185753) | Marine microbial and viral communities from oxygen minimum zone, Eastern Pacific Ocean - ETNP201306SV51 (SPAdes) (version 2) | ecosystem: Environmental > Aquatic > Marine > Oceanic ...
TACGAACTACAAGATCTGGAATGAGTGGGCCTACCTGCCAAGACCTGGCACTGCCCGGAAGTAACGGTAACTGTAACTGTTGTATCGCTCACTGTGGACCGGCTTATGCCGGTCCACTTGTGGGCAAACCATACAAATAGTGATAGAGTTAAGATCATCGGGATAACGAGAAAAAACCCAACCCGATATAACTTTCGCCATACTGTGATCCAAATAAGGGAAGCAAGATGACCGAATACGTCGATTATAAGAAGACCTACCAGGTACCCATTAGTACTTCTCTCAATAAAGTCGTAAAACGGATTGTTGAGACCGTTGCCTGGGTGAATATAGCCCTTATCCTTCTCATTGTGTTTACAGTTATTCTTCGCTACGGCTTTCACCGTAATCAAATGTTTCTGGGTCTGGGGCTAGTCCCGTTGGAAGAACTGCAGTGGCACTTATATGCTGTGGTCATGATGTTCGGACTGGCTTATGCGCAAACTATTGACAGCCATATTCGGATAGACATTATCCATATGAATATGTCAAAACCGTTCCAGCATTTTTTTGAAATATTTGGGATTATTTTTCTTTTGTTGCCGGCCCTTATCATTCTGCTGGATTTTGGTATCGACTATGCTACATATTCCTTCGACCGTGTCGAGGGCTCGGAAAGCCCCAGCGGCCTGCCTCATCGCTGGATTGTAAAATCGGTAATTCCCCTCACAATGATTCTGATGATCATTGCTACCGTATCAAGGCTCATTCAGGAGATCTCACTGATGTGGCACCATGGACATGAGCCAAAGGAAACTCGTGGATCAACGATCCGATATCTGTTAACTCCTCAAGAGGTAGTTAAAGACAAAACCGATAACGAGGAAACCAGTTAAATGAATCTTGTCGCAGAAAATTATCTTGTCATTGGAATGTTCGTTTCATTCATCGCCCTGCTGTTTACCGGTTTTCCGGTCGCCTGGGTTCTGGCCGGTGTCGGAATTATTTTTGCCGGTATAGGCTATTGGACAGACAATGTCATGGAATGGACCATGACAGGGTTGAGTTACAACACCCTCGGCCTAATGGTAGGCCGTATCTTCGGAATCATGAGGAACTGGGTACTGATTGCGATCCCGATGTTTATTTTTATGGGACTGATGCTCGACAAGTCCGGAATTGCCTCTCGAATGATGCACTCAATGCAGAAACTGTTTGGCAATATCAGAGGTGGTCTCGCAGTCACCGTAGCTCTGATTGGAATTATTCTTGCGGCCTCTACCGGAATCATTGGTGCTTCGGTGGTGCTGCTCGGCATCATGTCTGTGCCGGTCATGCTGCGGCAGAATTATTACAAACCCCTGGCTGTGGGAACCGTAGCGGCATCTGGCTGCCTTGGAATTCTCATTCCCCCATCGATCATGTTGGTGATTATGGGTGATCAATTGGCGATACCCATCCTTGATCTGTTTATGGGTGCTGTTTTCCCCGGCCTGATTCTGGGTGGACTCTATATTTGCTACATCCTGATCTACTGCAAAATATCTCCAGACAAGGCCCCCCTGGCTCCAGACCATACGCAGGCGACACTAAAAGATGTACTGCGGGCACTGGTGGATATCCTCCCCCCTGCAGGACTGATCCTGCTTGTTCTCGGGTCAATTTTTATGGGGATTGCCACAGTGACCGAAGCTTCCGGTGTCGGCGCAGTCGGCGCCACGGTGATTGCGGTTCTATACCGGTCGATGAGCTGGAAGGTGCTCAAAGAGGTAGCGATCAATACCATGAATACTGCCGCCTATATTTTTGCGATCTTTATTGGGGCCACCATCTTTGCCCTGGTCTTGCGCAAGTGTGGCGGGGATGAATTGATTGAGCACGCCCTTAGCGGATTGGGATTTGGCCCCTATGGCCTGATTATCTTTGTTTTGGCCATGGTCTTTCTGCTCGGCTTCTTCCTTGACTGGATCGAAATCAGCCTGATCATACTGCCCCTGTTGGGACCGGTGGTGGCTGGACTTGACCTTGGGATCAATGGATACGGTGTTGTTGAATTTCCTAACCTGACCTGGTTTGCCCTCTTGGTTGCGGTAACACTTCAAACCTCATTCCTAACCCCGCCTGTGGGTTTCGCCCTGTTCTATCTGAAAGGGGTCTGCCCTCCTGAGGTGAAGATGACCGACATCTACCGTGGAGTAGTCCCCTTCATCATATTACAGCTGATTGGTCTTACGTTGGTCTTCATGTACCCGCAACTGGTCACCTGGCTGCCGGCAGAAGCTTTCCGAGCAGGCCCCGGTGGCTGAGAGTATCGAATAAACAGGATCAGTCATCAGTTTGAGCCGGGGGGGGACACCCCCCCTGTATTTTTAACGGCATAACCGAGTACAATCACCCCTTTTTAAATATATGGAGTATTCAATGCGATTAAACAGACACCTAATGGCCGGGCTGGCCGGAGCACTACTCACCCTTCCACTGGCAGCAGGGAGTGCAATGGCGGCTGACGGGGCATCACTCTATCAGGCCAAAACCTGTTTTGCCTGTCACGGCCCGGATGCCAATACCCCGATAATGCCCCTCTACCCTAAGCTGGCTGGGCAGAATAAGGAATATGCCGTTCAACAGATGAAAGACATCAAAAGTGGTGCCCGTGCCAATGGAATGTCTCCGGCAATGAAAGCGATCATGCAATCTGTCAGTGATGATGAGATAGCGGCTATTGCAGAGTGGCTTGCCACACTGCAATAGACTGAAGGCAGCTCCTGAGCTGCAAAGCGAGCCCAAACGGCCCCTCGTCCTGCAGGAAGAGGGGCCGTTTTTCGTCTTACGGGCAGTAAATGGTTGATAATGAGATGCTATTCAATCAGTGACCTGCTTCTTGTGCTGATTAAAGAGGCCCTGATCTTTGCCGGATTTGAGACCCTCCTGATTGCATATCCTGTTGTACCAAGGTGATGAACATGGCAAAGAGCAAGTAACCGAATGGAATGGGAGGCGGTGGTCGAAGTTACGGTATCATCAGGCTTGATCATTATTCCTTTTCGTTTTTTTACCCCGCGTGATGATGAGAAAGGAATTACCACCGAAGATCCAGATAAAAACAAACAACAGAGGGATGAAGATAAGCCAAATGGAAGAACTGGATAAAAAAATTCTCTCTCTTCTGGACTCATCACAGGTGATGGCTCTTGGAACATCGGTAGGTGATAACCCCTCAGCAGCAAATGTTTTTTTTGCCAATGAAGGTTTTGATCTCTACTTTTTTACCTTTAATCCAACACGAAAAGCAGAACAGATCAGGGTTAATCCAAAAGTTCAGTGCGTGGTGCGACCAGAGGACGACAGTGGTGTTCGTGAGTTGCAGATAGAGGGGCGGGCAAGGCAACTTACGGATCCAGTTGAAGTTGAGCGTGTTAAAGAGATGATTCTCGAAGTTACTGATCTCTTCAGTCCCTATATGGACGATGAGTTTTTGAAAAAAAACAGAGTAACGGGATATTATCGGGTTGTCCCTGAGGTCATTAAGCTGGTCGATTTCTATGCCGATCAGCAGTTCCAGTGGCGTGAGTTTCCTGAGAATTGCGAGTCTTTGATCAAATCTGTTGTGGGCTCACTCTACCGACGACTGGGTCTCTATTTGAGGGCGGTTAGAGCGCCCTTCTTTACAGCCACTCTGGCGCCGGTCGTACTCGGTGGTGCTGTGGCAGCATTTAATTTTGGATCGCTTCACTGGCCTCTTTTCTGGTGGAGTCTGCTTGGTGGTATTTTGGTTCACGCCGGAATCAATCTGGCCAATGACTACTCTGATCATGTGACCGGAAATGATGAGGCCAATAAGCTCTTCAGCCCCTTCAATGGGGGATCAAGAATGATCCAAGCGGGTTTGTTCTCTCCCCCTCGTATCTTTCTGTTTTCAGTGTTAATGTTTCTCGGAGCCATAGTGGTTGGCCTCAAGATTAATCTGATTCTCTTTGGGAGCGCACTGGCGTTAAGTCCATTGATCTGGATCGGAGCCGGAGGGATGGCGCTTGGCATTTTCTATTCTGCGGCACCCTTCAGGCTCTCCTACCATGGCTGGGGTGATCTGGCGGTAATGTTAGGTTTCGGGCCAGTGATTGCTCTGGGAACACACTATGTGCAGCATCAGGCACTTTTTGCTCGAGCCGGGTGGGATTTCTATCCCGTCCTGGCGGCCTCTCTACCGGTTGCCATTCTGGTAGGGTTGATTCTGTTTATTAATGGTTTTCAGGATTTTGAAGCTGATCGCAAGACGGGGAAGCGAACCTGGGTGGTGCGAATGGCAGATTTTGGTGAGTATGCCGACTACCGCAGGCCGTTCACTGTCTATAAGCGCTCTCTCTATGCTGCTTTTCTCTCTATTGCAGTGCTGGGGATAATCGGTATCCTCAATACGGCTTTTTCAACGCCCTGGGTTCTTATTGCACTCCTGCCCTTTTTTCTTGCGCGAAAAGCCATTGATATGGGTGAAGAGTGGCTCCGGAGGTGGGATCAGGAGGGTGCAGACCATCAGCGGTTACCTTACGAACTCTTAGCGGTAAATGCTTCAACTATTGGGGTGCATCTGGCGGTAGGCCTGCTTCTATCAATGGGCTATTGGCTGGGTGCCTTCCTTTAAACTTTTTGGAACCCTCCTCGAATGGCCCGTAAACTTTTCATAAAAACTTTTGGCTGTCAGATGAATGACTATGACTCTGGCCGAATGGCTGATCTGCTCCTGGAATCTCATGGCCTGGAGATAACCCCTGATCCAGAAGAGGCGGATGTATTATTGCTCAATACCTGCTCTGTGCGTGAGAAGGCCCAGGAAAAAGTATTTTCTCTCCTCGGGCGCTGGAAAGATTGGAAGGGAAAGAACAAAAACCTGATCATTGGTGTAGGCGGTTGTGTTGCCAGCCAGGAGGGGGAGATGATTCTAAAGCGAGCTCCTTACGTCGATCTTGTCTTTGGACCCCAAACCTTTCATCGGCTGCCAGCGATGATTGATTCAGTTCGGCGGACACAGGCGGCTGCAGTGGATATCTCATTTCCTGAGATAGAGAAGTTTGATCTTCTGCCCCCACCGCGAAGGGAGGGCAGAAAGGCATTTGTCTCTATCATGGAGGGGTGCAACAAATACTGTACTTTTTGCGTCGTTCCCTACACCCGGGGCGGTGAGTTCTCACGCCCACTCGATGACGTGCTCACTGAGGCCTACGAACTTGCAGAGCAGGGGGTTCGTGAGATAACCCTGCTGGGGCAGAATGTTAATGCTTATCAGGGTCGACGCCATGATGGAGGTACGACCCCTTTCGCTGCTCTTCTGCACTACATTTCAGCAATTGAGGGGGTAGAGCGAATTCGTTACACCACCTCTCATCCTCTCGATTTTGATGATAATTTGGTCGCAGCGTATGGGGAGTTGCCTAAGCTGGTGAGCCATCTTCATCTGCCCGTACAGAGTGGTTCAAATAGGATCCTGGGGCTGATGAAAAGAAACTATACGGCAGAATCCTACCTCCAGCTGATCGAGCGAATCAGGGAGCAACGACCACAAATCAGTATTTCATCTGATTTTATTGTTGGATTCCCCGGTGAATCTGAAGCTGATTTTGAGTCTACGATGAACCTGATCAAGGCCGTTGGCTTTGACCAGTCATTCAGTTTTATCTATAGCGCTCGACCGGGAACTCCCGCTGCTGAATTTGAAGACGATATCTCACCACAAACCAAACACAATCGACTCATGCTGCTTCAAGAGGAGATCAGCAAAAAGGCTCTGGAAATCAGTAACCGTATGGTGGGAAGTCATCAGCAGATTTTAGTTGAAGGAGCATCACGGAGAGACCCGAACCAACTCTCAGGAAGGACTGAAAACAACAGAGTGGTTAATTTTTCTGGCAATAGTTTACTAAAGGGAAGCTTTATTTGGGTCGAAATTACCCAGGCACTCCCCAACTCCCTCAAAGGGCATATCCTTGAGAAGGGCTCTTCAGAAGAGGGCCCCGTTGAGGTGTAACAGCGCGCTGTTTTCCATCTCAGTTACCTTCTCTACAGCGGTTAGGGCTCAATAGGGGTCATTCATTGATGGGTCAGAGCGGGGAAGGGTGTTGCTACTGCTCATACTTCTACTATACTTCACTTACTGCTCTATTGAATCCTCACATTGATCACATCTCCCAAAGCAATCACATTTGACCTCAAACCTGTTGATAACCATCGACTGGCCAGTCTTTGCGGTGAATTGAATACCAACCTAAAAAAAATTCAACAGACGCTGGATGTTCGGATCTCCAATCGGGGGCATCACTTCAAAATCACCGGGAAGAGTAAAGGCGTGACGAGGGCAAAAAAAGTATTGCACCGGCTTTATGAGAGTGCAGCACAAGAGATTGATCTGAGCCCTGAACAGATACATCTCGCACTCTGTCATGTCGAAGAGCAGGGAGCGGTGACAGCGTCTTCAATGGGTGTTCAAATCAAGGGGCAGCGTATTTTGGTTAAGGGGCAAAATAAGAATCAGAGGGGTTATCTGCAGAGCATCATCGACCATGATATTAATTTTGCAGTTGGTCCGGCTGGAACAGGCAAGACATTCCTTGCCGTGGCTTCAGCAACCCAGGCACTCCTCCAGGATCAGGTCAATCGGATCATTCTTGTACGTCCGGCAGTAGAAGCAGGAGAACGTCTCGGTTTTCTTCCCGGAGATATTGGACAGAAAGTCGATCCTTATCTTCGACCCCTCTATGATGCCCTCTATGAAATGCTGGGTTTTGAAAAAGTGGCCCAACTGCTTGATCGTAATATTATTGAACTCGCCCCTCTGGCCTATATGCGCGGACGCACGCTCAACGAATCATTTGTTATTTTGGATGAAGCCCAGAATACAACTGTTGAACAGATGAAGATGTTTCTTACTCGTGTCGGGTTTGGTACCAAGACGGTTGTTACAGGTGATATTACCCAGATTGACCTGCCAAAAGGGGTAACCTCAGGTTTGAAACACGCGCTTGGGGTCTTGAGCCATATTAATGGAATTAGCATCACCCGGTTTCAACCACAGGATGTTGTCCGCCATCCCCTGGTGCAGCGCGTGGTTGAGGCTTATGAGGCGGCATCAGGTAGCGAGGATGAGCTTTCATGAGCACGGTTCAAATAGCGTGTCGGCAGAAAGAAATTCCCCAAAAAACAGAATTTTTAAGCTGGGTTGAAGCAAGTCAACAGGCAGCAGGACAGGCAGGAGAGATCACCGTTCGGATTGTTGATGAAAATGAGATGGGGCTGCTCAACCAGCAGTTCCGCGGCAAAGAGGGCCCAACCAATGTACTCTCTTTTCCATTTGAAACATCCCATGAAGTCGAAGAAGAAATTCTTGGAGATATTGTTATTTGTGCACAGCTTGTTGAACAAGAGGCGGTAGAGTTTCAGGTCTCACCCCAACTGCGTTGGGCCCACATGACGGTTCATGGGGTGCTTCACCTGTGCGGCTATCTCCATAATATCGATGCCGAGGCAAAACAGATGGAGCAGCTTGAGTCCAGAATATTGATGGAGTTAGGATTCAGTGACCCCTATGAGGGGTAATGTATTTCTTATTTGGTCTTTAGATAGGGAGAAATAGAAATAGAGACACCAGTGAGAAGAGGGTTCAAGGCATGGTTGCGTCAGTTGGTTCGTCAGCTGGAGAGAGGCCCGATCAACCGTGATGAACTTATATTGTTACTTCACGATGTTCGTGACCGAGGGCTTGTTGATCAGGAAGCGATGGAGACGATGGAGCGTGTTCTTCAGGTTTCTGAACTTCGCGTCAGTGATGTAATGCTGACACGCTCGCAAATGGTGGTTATCGAGAGAGAGTGGGCCCCGGAAGAGATGTTGCCAAGAGTGGTTGAGTCTGGTCATTCACGATTTCCAGTCATTGATGGTGACCGTGACAAGGTGGTGGGTATTCTTCTGGCTAAGGATCTGTTGCGCTTTTTCAGTGATAAAGATAAAAACCACTTTCGCCTCAAAGATCATTTAAGGCCGGCAATTTTTATTCCGGAGAGCAAACGGCTGAATATCTTGTTGAAGGAATTTCGAGACAGCAGGAACCATATGGCAGTTGTAGTCAATGAGTATGGTGGCGTTGCAGGTCTGGTGACGATTGAAGATGTTCTTGAACAGATTGTTGGGGATATTGCCGATGAGCATGATATTGATGAAGAAGCAGCAATGATCATGAATCGGGAAAGCGGTGAATATGTAATCAAGGCACTCTATCCCCTGGAAGATTTTGATGCCCATTTTAATACTCATTTTGAAACCGACAAGATTGATACGGTGGGGGGGCTCGTCGTCTCAGCACTGGGTCATGTTCCCAAAAGAGAGGAGAGTGTGCAAATCGGTGAGTATCTGTTTGAGGTGCTCAATGCAGATAGTCGGCGTGTTCATCTCCTCCGGGTCACTCACAACTCCAATGCCAATCTTGAGCACTAAGTGTTTTAGTGGTTAGCTGGGCTTCAGCTGGGTGGAGTGTTGCGATCACTCTGGCAGGGTCAGGGTTGTCGCTGGGCTTCACTCCCTGGGGTTCGTTCCCTCTTTCACTGCTCGCCTTAGCACTCCTTTTTGGCCGTTGGCGGGAGAGCACGGCGGTTCGATCCGCCTGGGAGGGGTGGTGTTTTGGAGTTGGGTTTTTCTTCGCCGGCCTTCATTGGCTCTACAACAGCCTCCATGATCATGGGCAAATGCCTGTGGTGCTGGCTCTTTTTGCAGTCGTTTTGTTGGCCTCATTTTTGGCACTATTCTTCGCCCTCGCAGGCTGGTTGCAGGCAAGACTGGCTGCACCAGGGTGGAAAAGGGTCTTGTTGATAGCGCCCTCAACCTGGGTGCTTATTGAATGGCTTAGAGGTTGGGTTCTGACTGGATTCCCATGGCTGACGCTCGGCTATAGCCAGGTCGATACCCCCCTTGCTGGCCTGGCACCGATTTTCGGCATTTATGGGATGAGTTTGGCCACCGGGTTGAGTGTCGCGGTGATTGCCGGGTTATGGCGTCCTGCGAGGGCCCTGGTTCCAGCGATTATCTGCGTTTGTTTGATCTGGGGCGGGGGTTGGGCAGGACAAAATACAGACTGGGTGGAAGCCACCGATGCCAAACCTCTTAAAGTGGGGCTCATCCAGGGTAATTTCTCAATTAAGGAGAAGTGGCAACCAGGGGCAATTGATACTGTTTTCAGACGGTACCTTAATTTGAGTCTTCAGCTTGATGATCACGACCTGGTGATCTGGCCGGAAGCCGCCCTGCCTGTCTACCTTGATACTCTACCAGCTGAATATATCCGGATAGTCAAAGATCATCCCTCCACATTTGTTATTGGCATCCATGATCGCCAACGGGTCGATGGTCGACTACAGGGGTTTAATGCGGCCTGGGTTCCAGGCAGAGGAATCTATCGAAAAATTCATCTCGTTCCTTTTGGTGAGTTTATGCCCTTTCGCTCTCTTCTTGGGTGGTTTTACAACGCCCTGGTGGTGCCGATGTCTGACCTCTCTCCGGGAGGGAGTGATCAAGAGCTGATTAGTTCAGGAGGTATTCCATTAGGAATTACAATCTGTTTTGAAGAGATCTTCTCAGAGGATGTCAGAAGGTTGCTCCCGCAGGCTTCTGTACTGATTAACATTAGTGAGGATGGGTGGTTTGGGGACTCTCTGGCTCCCTTTCAGCGTCTGCAGATGGCCAGGGTGAGAGCACTGGAGACCGGACGTCCTCTCCTAAGGGCTGCAAATCCAGGTCATTCAACGGCCATCAACCATCAAGGCACGGTGCTTGCCAAAGGGCCTGTCGCCCAAATGGGGTGGGTTTCCACAGAGGTGATGCCGATGAAGGGAATCACCCCGTTTGTTCGGTGGGGAAATTGGCCTCTGCTGATTATTTTGACTCTTCTGCTGCTTGCAGGGAGTGGTCCAGGGTTAAGGGGTCGGTTGGGACAAGCCTGAGCAAATTGTGATTTTGCCGGAAGTGATCTGGTAGAAGACCCTTCCGGCATAGCCAATGTCAGGTTAAAAGTAGAGACGCAAGGCCCAGGATTGCGAAGAAGCCGATAATATCCACAATCGTTGTCATTACAATTCCACTTGCAACGGCAGGGTCGATCTCCATTCGCTCAAGAATAACCGGGATGATGGCACCGAAAAGGGCGGCTGAACTCAGTGTGATCAGCATGGCCATCGCGACGATCATGCCTAGGGCGATGTCACCGTACCAGAAGGTGGTTATCAGTGCCGTCATCACAGCAAAAATAATGCCATTGAAGCTTCCGACTAAAAACTCTCTTCGCATCACTGCAAAGGCGTTGTCTGGATTTATGGTGTCATTGCCCAAGCCACGGATAATAACGGCAAGCGTCTGCATGCCCGTGTTTCCTCCCATATTGGCAATAACAGGCAGGAGGACAGCCAGAGCGACAATCTGTTCAATTGTTGCTTCAAAGCGAGTAATTACAGAGGCAGCGATAATGGCCATGACCATATTGACCCCGAGCCAGAGTGCTCGATTTTTAGCCCGGCGATGGATTGGGGCAAAGAGATCCTCCTCTTCCTTGATGCCGGCCTGAGCCATTATGACCTGCTCTCCTTCCTCCCGGATGACGTCAACAATATCGTCAATGGTAATTCGACCAATCAGGTGATTCTCATTATCGGTCACCGGTGCAGAGATAAGGTTGTATCGCTCAAAGGCGGCGGCCACCTCATCATCAGGAAGATGGGCATTAAAATCGACTATTTCGGTCGCCATCAGATCCGAGACCAGGGTGGTCCCCTTATGGGTAACCAAGCTTGAGAGTGGCAAGGTTCCTTTGAGTCGATATTCAGAGTCCACTACAAAGAGCTTGTCAGTATATTCAGGAAGTTCACCCCTGAGCCGAAGATAACGCCGCACAACACGAAGTGTGACCCCCTCACGGATGATCACGGTATCGATATTCATTAAGCCGCCTGCGGTGTCTTCAGGGTAGGCAAGAACCTGATCAAGGCCCTTTCGAGTCTCTTTATCAAGGTTAAGGAGAACTTCGGCAACAACGCGGTCGGAAAGGTCAGGAAATAGATCTGCTATCTCATCAATATCCAGATGGCTGATCGCTTCAACCTGCCGGATATGACTCATCTCTTCAAGCAGGCTCTCCCGGACTCCATCAGAGACCTCGATAAGGACTTCACCGAGGGTATTGACATTAGCGGACTGCCAAACCAGTACACGTTCATCCTGGGGTATGCTTTCAAGCAGATCGGCAATATCCGCAGGATGGAGAGTGTTGATCAGTTGCTTTACTCGTGAGGTATCTCCACTCTCTACAGCTCTTACGACCTGTTCACGTCTCTCTTCACGAATTTCAAGTGGTTCAGAAGTTGGCATGGCGGGTGTGCTTTCAGAAGATCGTATTTATGGATACATAGGATTGGAGTGATCTGTTAAATCACTATGACACTAACATAAAAAGGCAGGGGAGAGGGGGTTGGATGGGAAGGTCTCCCGATATTGTAACAGGGCAATCAAACAGGCAGCCTGAAGGCTTATAAGATTGTTTTTACTCCTGCCTGTTCATCTGTTCCACCTGCTGGCGGAGTGTGAGGGGGTCACTAATTCCAAGCAGTTTTGCTGTATCTGCTTTCAATGAAGCAATATCACTCTCACGGATTGTTTTTTTGATCTCCGGCAGGGAGAAGGGCTCCATGCTGAAAACCCTTAGTCCAAGGCCGAGCAGGAGTCGGGTGTAGAGTGGGTCACCCGCCATCTCTCCACACATGCTGACAGGGATATTAGCCTGCTCTCCTGCTTCAATAATAGATCGGATCAGTCGGAGCACTGCAGGGTGAAGTGGATCGTAGAGGTAGTTTACGTCGTCATCGACACGGTCAATCGCAAGGGTGTACTGAATAAGGTCATTGGTACCAATAGAAAGAAAATCAAGATGTTCGGCAAACAGATCAGCAGTTACTGCAGCAGCAGGGACTTCGATTATTCCACCAATTGGGATTTCCGGATTAAAGCGTTGGTTCTCTTTTGTGAGTTCATGTTTAACTTGATCAATCAGTTCGAGCACCTGAAAAAGTTCATTAACACTTGATAGCATCGGGATCATGATCTCTACCGGACCATGGTTTGAGGCCCTCAAAATTGCACGTAGTTGAGGTTTAAAGAGGCCTGGTTCATTCAGACAGAGACGAACTGCCCGTAGTCCCAATGCAGGGTTGGTGATATTTTTACCGCTCTCTGTTCGGCCCCCATCAACCTGCTTGTCAGCACCTAGGTCAAGAGTCCTGATCGTAACAGGGCCCTTAATATCTTTTATCACCAGAGAGTAGGCTTGATATTGCTCCTCTTCGTCAGGAGGGGGTTCGCGGTTCATGAAGAGGTATTCTGTTCTATAGAGACCAACGCCCTGGGCGGCGACATCTTTGACCTCATGCAGTTCCTCAGGGAGTTCAATGTTGGCCAGCAGGGTGACCGGCTCACCATCTTTGGTGACAGAAGCCTTGTCTTTTAATGTGGCGAGTTCTCTTTTTAGTTGGATCTCCTCTTCCTGGTGTTCATGATACTCAGCCAGGGCGCGCTGATCGGGGTTAACGATGATGACTCCACTTCTTCCATCAACGATCAGAACATCATTTGTTCGAAGGTAACGGGTGGCCCCATGAAGCCCAACAATTGCGGGGATGTGGAGACTTCTGGCAAGGATTGCAGTATGTGAGATGGGGCCACCAAGGTTGGTCAGAAATGCAGCCATTCGACGATGACGAAAGAGAACCGTATCTGCTGGTGAGAGATCATTGGTGACTACAATTCGTCCTTCAAGATCCTGATTGAAATCCCTGCCGCCTGATTCCTGAATGCCAAGAAGATTGTCCTGAACCCTATCCACAACCTGAACGATATCAATCGACTTGCTCTGAAGATAAGAGTCTTTCATTGATTTAAAGACAGCAATGAGTTTATCGGCACTGCATTTCAGGGCCCACTCAGCATTACAAAGTTGCTGTTCTATGGTTCGAATGGGTTCTTCTGCCAGAACAGGGTCTTCAAGCATCATCAGGTGAGCATCGATAAAACTGGCAATCTCGGCCGGGGCATCAGAGGGCAACTCCTGATGGATTTTTACAAGCCCCTGTTTTGCAGCCGTTATCGCTGCAGAGAATCTGAGCGACTCATCATCAATCTGGTTTTTATTAATTGAATATTCAGGAATATCCGGTTGTTCGCGAGAAAGCACCACAGCAACACCAATTGCAATTCCATTGCCGACGCCCGCACCATGAAGGGTTAGCATTACTCTTCTTCCTCAAAATGATTGGCAATAAGATTTATCAGGGCATCCATTGCCTCGACCTCATCCTCACCCTCAACGACGAGTTCGATAGTGCTCCCCTGAGTTGCTGATATCATCATCAGCCCCATGATGCTTTTTCCATCAACTTGATCGATGCCTTTGCTTACTGAGACCTTTGAGCTGTAATGACTTGCCTCTTTTGCCAGTTTTGCAGCCGCGCGGGTGTGGAGCCCGAGTCGATTAACGATGGTAGTCTCTTTGGTAATCACAGAATAATAACCTTTAGCTGATAGTTGTTGGTATAGAAACGCCGCTATTACTCACTCTGTTTCCAGAATATCTCTGTGCCGGGTAAGCACTCTCTCTCTTGAGGCCTTAAACCTCCTGGCAAGACGGTCAACCAGAAATACTGAACGATGGTGCCCGCCGGTACATCCTATTGCAACTGTAATATAACTGCGATTATCCCCCTCAAAGCCAGGAAGCCAGGAATTGATGAAATGATATATCTGGTCTTCCATCCGGACGACATCATTGTGGCTTTCAAGAAATAGCTGGGTGGGCCGGTCGAGACCAGTCAGTGGCCTTAATTCTTCTTTCCAGTAGGGGTTTGGGAGACAGCGAACATCGAAAACAAAATCTGCATTTTTCGGGGTTCCGTATTTATAGCCGAAAGATTCAAATAGAAGAGAGAGCCCAATGCCTTCACCGGCGCCGGCATAATCCCGAATAATATCTCTTAACTCATGTGGAGTGAGGGCAGTGGTGTCAATATGATGGTCTGCCGCAGTTGAGAGAGGCGCGAGGAGATTCAACTCCTGGCGGACCCCCTCAATGAGTGAAGTGCTGCCGTCGGTTAGCGGGTGTCGTCGACGTGTTTCACTGTAGCGTTTAAGGAGGACCTCTTCATCAGCCTCCAGAAAGATGATTCTATAGTCGATATCAAGCTGTTTGAGTGCTTCCAGGCTCTTAGTCGCATCCTCAAGGAAGAGGCGGTTTCTTGAGTCAATTCCAACCGCTGCTCGAACTGAAGATTCAGTACGATCCAGAAGTTCATGAACAAACCCGGGGAGCAGCCCTGCGGGAAGGTTGTCAATACAGTAGTAATCCAGATCTTCCAGTGCCTGAAGTGCGATGCTCTTGCCAGAACCGGACAGACCGCTGACAATTTCAAGTTGTAGATGAGTGGTCAGGCGGTGATCTCCAAAATATCAGGAAGAGGAAATAAGAATAGATAGAACTTCTTTGCCATCTTCTGCCTGGAGAAGTTGTTCGCGTACAGTGGGGCGGTTTAGTACCCGGGTGAGTTGTCCGAGAATTTCCACATGCTCTCTGGTTGCTTCGGCAGGGACAAGAAGCCCCACTACCAGATCGACAGGCACTCCATCAGGGGCATCAAATTGGAGCGGATGGTTGAGGATCAATAATCCGCCAATCGCGAAGTTGAGGCCATTTACCCTTCCATGAGGGAGAGCAATACCTGCCCCGATTGCAGTACTCCCGAGGCGCTCTCGCTCATTGAGAAGGCGGATAATGGTTTTTCGGTCAAGATCTTCTCTGCCTTTGATCAGCAGAGCGGTTATCTCTTCAAGCAGTCGTTTTTTACTGGAGACAGTTATCCCAATTTCGATTCGTTCAGCATCGAGATAGTTGCCGATTGAAACAGGGTCAGTCCCGCCCTCTTTAGGGCGGGATTCAAAGTTGTTTACTGAGTTTTCGATCATTGGGCGCTTTGTAATTTAATGCCGCTGCCATTACGGTAGTTTGTGCTTTTCTCTTTCATCTTGACCACCTGACGGTCCAGTTTATCAATCAATGAGTCAATTGCAGAATACATGTCTTCCGCTTCCGCTTTGGCATGGAGACTGTGTCCTGCGGCTTGGATAGTGCCTTCAATCAGGTGACGCATTTTTTCAACTTGCATGACGACATGAGTTTTTGAGACATGGTCAAAGTGACGTTCGATACGTTCAAATTTATGGATAACATATTTCCTAAGTGCTGGGGTAACATCCATGTGTTGTCCGCTAATCTCTATCTGCATTTTATTTTTTCTCCGTTTACAGCCCTCATGGCTGGTGGTTATGCAAAAGAACGCCGCTGGCTTGAGGAGGGAATACCCATCTGTTCTCTGTATTTGGCGATGGTTCGCCGGGCGATGTGATAACCCTGTTCCTTAAGCACACCAGCTATGGTGTTGTCACTCACTGGTCGAGTTGGATTCTCCTGTTCGATCAGCTTGCGAATTCTGCTACGAATAGCTGTTGCTGAAACAGCTTCCTCTCCATCAGACTCGATTTGGCCTGAGAAGAAGTACTTTAACTCGAAAAGCCCCTGTGGGGTCAGTATGTATTTGTGGTTTACAGTACGAGAAATGGTTGATTCATGCAGACCCACTTCATCGGCAATATCATAAAGACGAAGAGGTCGCATTGATTCGGCACCCTGGTGAAGAAAATCATTCTGTCTGCCAATTATAGCCTGAGACACCCTAAGCAGGGTGTCATGACGAGTTTGCAGGCTACGCACAAACCAACGAGCTTGTTGTAGGTTCTCTTGAAGGTATCGATTAGTACTGCTTTTGTCACCCCGACGGATCATCATCTGGTAGTGTTGATTGATCTGGATGCCAGGGAAGAGAGAGGGGTTCAGTTCAATATGCCAGGCATCTCCCCGGCGGGTAACAATCACATCAGGGACAATGTGGGTAGAGTCAGTGGTTGCAACAGCGTTTCCCGGCCTGGGGTTAAGGGATTTAATCAAGGCCACTGGATCGTGAAGATCAGTATCATTAACATGGAGTTGTTGAGCCAGTGACTTGTAGTCTCGTTTGGCGAGCAGTTCCAGATTATTCTCAATGATCTGGAGTGCCAGTGAGGTGGTTTGGTCATCATCCAGATGGCGGAGTTGAATTAAAAGTGACTCTTTCAAGCTGCGTGCGGCAACACCCGGCGGATCAAAGTTCTGAAGTTGATGGAGAACAGCTTCAACCTCATCGATATCCACTTCATCAATATCGATAGAGATTGAGGCAATCTCATCAAGTGATGCAGACAGATAACCATCTTCATCAATGCCTTCAATAATGGCCTCTGCAATGCGACGATCTTTGTTTGAGAAAGGTGTCATTCGCATCTGCCAAATAAGATGCTCCTGGAGCCCCTCTGTAATCGCATTGCCTCGATCAATGTCAAAAACATCCGGATTGTCATTGTAATTATGGCTTTCTCGGGTTGGTCCATCATATCGATATGACCAGGCCTCCCAATCTTCTTCAGCATTACCAGCGTCCACTTCATCTGCATCAGCCCCGTTACCAATATCCTGTATTTCTGAGAGGATCTCGTCTGTCTGCTCTGCAGTGGATTCTGAGGGTTCTACAACTTCCAGCATTGGGTTGGTTTCCAATGCTTCCTGGATCTCTGAGAGAACATCCATCGACGATAACTGCAACAGTTTTATTGCTTGCTGAAGCTGCGGTGTGATGGTTAGCCGCTGTCCGATGTTGAGTTGAAGTGATTGTTTCATTAGTTGCAAATAAAATTTCAGTCTGGAGTTCCCAAAGCGTGGGACAGCAGAATCAAAAGAGGAGGGGCCCCAATCCAGATCATTGCCCCCTGATTTGGGTAGAACACTCTCCTACCCCTAATTTTAGCCTATCTGGAGAAAATCGGGAGTTGGATTAGAGCTTAAAGTTAGCTCCAAGGTAGACATCACGCACATCTGAATGGCGGAGGATTTCCTCAGCAGTTCCCTGGGTTAATACCTCGCCATCACTGAGAATATAGGCACGATCACAAATTCCCAATGTTTCTCTGACGTTATGATCGGTAATTAGGACTCCAATTCCACTGTTCTTGAGGTGTGCAATTATTCTCTGGAGATCAACGACCGAAATGGGGTCAATTCCGGCAAAGGGTTCATCCAACAGAATAAACAGCGGATCAACCGCAAGTGCGCGGGCAATTTCGACTCTTCGCCGCTCTCCACCTGATAGGCTGAGCCCCAGCGCATCACGTTTATGCGATATATGAAACTCTTCGAGAAGCTGTTCAAGCCGTTGGCTTCGTTCTACAGGGCTCTGATGCGGTTGGGCCTCGAGGATCGCCATGATGTTCTCTGCAACAGTCAATTTGCGGAATATTGAGGCCTCCTGGGGAAGGTAGCCGATGCCGAGCCTGGCCCGATGGTGCATGGCCATGTCACTGATATCTTTGTCGTCAAGGAGGATCTGACCGCCATCACCCTTGATCAGACCCACAATCATATAAAAGCAGGTTGTCTTCCCGGCCCCATTGGGTCCGAGAAGGCCAACGATCTCTCCGGCCTCCACCTGAAGGTCGACACTATTGACGACAGTCGTCTTTCGATACCGCTTTATTAACTGGTGGGTGACAAGACGATTCATGGGTATATCTTGATCCAAGCGCTAATCTGCCGAGCCCGGCTGAATAACCAGGCGCGCGCGGTCTGAATCGCTCTCCTCACTGTTCTTTGATGGGGGTAGGGTTGGATCCTGGGAACCATCGGCAGTTGATGAGCTTGTGTTTGTATTATTGGAGATGGGCGGCTCTTCCTGGCGGCCGGATCCCGGTATCACCAGCTTTTGCCCGATTTTTATGAGTGCATTTTTCCCCAGTTTATTTAGCTTTATTAAGGTTCGACAATCGACACTGAACGTGTTGGCAATACGGCAGGCGGTATCACCCCGGCGTACGGTATAGGTGGTTAACTCGCTATTTGGTGCGGTCGGCTTGGTGCTATTAGATTGTTGTGTTGCGGGGTTACTCTTATTGGCCTCATTGTTTGTGGTTTTGTTCTCTGCTGAAGAGGAGAATTGGCCCTTCATCCCGCCTTTGATCTGCAGTTTGTCTCTGCCCCGATCATAGATGATGGTTTCACCAGTCACCAGGTCCTTATCCTGTTTAAGGCTCGCGCGTTCAATAAGAGTGATCGTATTCTTGCGTTGATCCAGGAGTGCCCTCTGGCTTTTTCCAATCACATACTCCTTCTTGCCTTCCGGCTGCTGATGGAAATAAACCGGATTTCCGGTTGCAATTGCTGATACCAGCTCATCGTTTTCGAACTGAGCCTCAATCCGGTCAGCCTCTATTTTCATTGTTCCCTGGTTGATTGTTACGCTTCCAATTAGGATTCGGGTTCCTGTCTTGAAATCCAACTCCGCCTCTTCTGAGTTGATTTCAACCGGCTGGTCACGATCACTATCCAGAGCAACAGCCGGAGAGGCTACGAACATCAGTATAAGAGCTAGGCTTGATAGTGGGTAATGATGGGGTGAAGGTGATGTCACTCGTCAGAGCTCCTTTAGGGGCAGTGTTCCGCTTTTTTCGAGTCTGATTTTCAGCCGATTTGTCTTCATAGTACTTGCTCTCTTATCATCTTTTATCGATTGGGTGGTAATGATGACATTACCTGTGAGCACAATCACCTCTCCATCTTCAGAAAGTTCACCCATATCAGCCTTTGTATGGCGGATTTTCTCTCCCTGTTCATATTCAATCAGATCGGGGTTGTCGATAAGCGCACTATCATCATCAGGATAGTGGACAAGGCGGTCTCCTTTCAAAACCCACGCGGGTAGTCCCTCATCAGTTGTCCCTTTGGCAGTAAAGTTTTCCACCGTGTAGTCTGGAGTATGGGCGTCTGGGTCTGGCAGCTGAGTCAAGTTGCCTGAATCGAGGAGGCCGTACTGGAGCCAGAGGCTAAGTCCAGCCAATACACCAATGACGGCAATAAGTGTTAGGTATTCGAGCCAACGGGCCATAGTGTGAATTAATCTGAAGCGCTCAGCGAACTCCTCTGGCGAGTCGCATCTTTGGGCCATTGGATGAGAATGCAGTGATTGGAACCGATGGCTGAAAAAATCACTTTTCTGGCTCTTTTCATGGTCAATAAAGGGTCTGATTCAGAGTATGCCTGCCCGGAAAAGGTCATGGGTGTTCAGAGCGCCAAGAATGGTGTCGTTTTCATCAACTACAAATATCCCATTTATTGCCTGATTTCGCATCATCTCCACCACTTCAACAGCCAATGTGTCGGGTCTGACGGATCTCGGTGATGGGGTCATCACCTGATTGATTTTTACATCATAGATATCGATAGAGGTCTCCAGTGCCCTTCTTAGGTCGCCATCGGTGAAGATGCCGACAAGTATTTGTTGGTCATTGATGATGCCTGTCATTCCCAGCGTCTTACTGGTCATTTCAAGCAGTGCCTCTGGAAGCGTGGCATCGATGCTGACAAGTGGGATTTGGGATTCGGAGCGCATGATATCGGAAACCAACAGAAGCAAACGTCTCCCGAGTGCTCCACCGGGATGGGAGAGGGCAAAATCCTGTTCATCAAATTTTCGGGCTCGCAACAGGGCAACAGCAATGGCATCACCCAAAACCAGAGTGATGGTTGTACTCGCCGTAGGAGCAAGGTTGAGTGGGCAGGCCTCTCGTTCTACACTAATATCGAGAACCACATCTGATTCAGAAGCAATGGTGGAGGAGGCTCTGCCGGTCATTGTGATCAGCTTAACACCCATTCTTTTGACGATAGGAATAATGGTCAGCAGTTCGTGGGTCTCGCCGGAGTATGAGATGGCCAGGACAATATCAGCCGGTGTAATCATCCCAAGATCGCCATGACTCGCCTCTCCCGGATGAACAAAGAAGGCCGGGGTGCCCGTACTGGCGAGGGTGGCTGCAATTTTCCCGCCAATATGACCTGATTTTCCCATTCCAACTACGATCACCCGACCCGTGCAGCCAAGCATGAATTCACAGGCTAAAGAGAATGGCCGACCGATTCTCTGTTGCAGTGTTTTGACTGCCGATATCTCAATCGCAACCACATCCTGGGCATCTGAAATACAGCTCTCTGGTGTGGGTAGGTCGGTATTTATCATATCGATTATAGGTTGGTAAAATTTCTTCCTGCTCTCAAGTTAACCCTAGTATAACAAGTGGGTAGTGACAAAGGGATCAGTAAAAAGCGAATGAGATACGGGTGAAGCAGGGCCGATGCGGGAGATCGCCCCGGGAGAGAGGATAATTAAGCTTGAAACCTCCAGGATTGAAGTCCCGGTTTGTATTGATGATCCTGAGCAGATTCTGGATGGTGGATTACTGACAGAATGGGGATTTTCTCATTGCTGGAGGCCCTCCAGGGAGTCATCATCTCTGCCAGGGAGCGGGATTCTGGCTGCCTTGAGTGAAGGGGTTGAACTCAAAGCGATACCAAGCATTGTGGAGATACTCCTTGAGTGGTCTGAAGGCGGGAATAGGGCGGGTCTTTTTTTACTGATCCACGTTCAGCCATTGAACAGGCAGACCAGGGGCAAATTCTGGCCGAACTGCTGGGGTAGAATATTGCCAATTCAGGGCGTCAATTCTGCATTAGATCCGCAGGGTTTTACCACCAGGTATCTGATAAAATCGATGGTTAAATAACCGGGTTAACCAGTATCCAACGTTTTTTGGAGGTCTATGTTGTCCAGTTCTGCTGGTGAAAATAACAATGCGATTGTCACCTTGGCAGGTGTTGAACTCGCCTTTGAACCAGAGAGAGAGGTCTTAAGTGGCATCAACCTGACGATAGAGCGGGGGAGTGTCACTGTAATTATGGGACCGAGTGGGTGTGGCAAATCAACCCTTCTCAACTTGATTGGGGGGCGGCTCCTTCCGGATCGAGGTCAGGTCCTGGTCGATGGGGAGTCGGTTCCAGAACTCTCTCGTTCGGAGCTCTTTGCCCTTCGGCGTCGTATGGGAATGATGTTTCAGTCGGGAGCACTTTTGACCGATCTCAGCGCCTTTGAGAATGTCGCTTTTCCACTTCGTGAACATACTGATCTCTCAGAACCCTTGATTAGAAATATTGTTCTGATGAAGCTTGAAATGGTTGGACTTCGGGGAGCAAGAGATTTGATGCCATCAGAGCTTTCGGGTGGAATGGCTCGTCGCGTTGCCTTTGCAAGGACCATTGCTCTCGATCCGGAGTTAATACTCTACGATGAGCCTTTTACCGGTTTAGATCCGATCTCGATGGGGGTTACGGCAATACTGATTCGTGACCTCAATGATGCCCTTGGAGCGACCTCCGTGGTAGTCACTCATGATGTCCCCCAGGGGTGTAGTATTGCGGATTATGGTTATCTTATTGGCGAGGGAAAGGTTGTCGAACAGGGGGTGCCTGAAGCACTCTATCAGACCAAATCTGAAGAGGTGAGACAGTTTATGGAAGGCCTGCCCGATGGTCCGGTCCCATTTCACTATCCTGCCTCTGGAATACGCAACGATTTTCTGGGCGGTGGGGTGAGATGAATCTCTTTCAGGCTGTGGGCCATTCAACTATTGGTCATCTCAATCGAATTGGACGCGCCACACTTTTTCTCAGGCAGACTCTGCTGGGTTGTGGTCCAATCATCGTCAGGGGGCGTTTGATTGTTGAACAGATCCATGCCGTGGGTGTGTTGACCGTGATGATTATTGTGGTGGCAGGTCTATTTGTAGGGATGGTGCTCGGATTTCAGGGCTATCATACATTGATTGATTTCGGTGCAGAGTCATCTCTTGGGCTTCTGGTGGCGGTTAGTCTTACCCGGGAACTTGGCCCCGTTCTTTCCGCACTGCTCTTTGCGGGCCGGGCAGGCTCTGCAATCACTGCGGAAATCGGGCTCATGAAGGCGACAGATCAAATAGCAGGGATGGAGATGATGGCAGTCGATCCCGTATCCCGGGTTGTGGCGCCGCGGTTTCTTGCCGGCATTATCGCCCTGCCGCTGTTGGCAGCTATGTTTTCAGCGGTGGGTATCGGAGGTGGGTACTTGATTGGAACCCTGCAGCTTGGAGTGGACAGTGGTGTTTACTGGTCGACAATGCAGCAAGGTATCGACTTCTACGATGATATTTTAAATGGTGTCATCAAAAGTGTTGTATTTGGTGTGGTTGTTGCATGGATTGCTGTTTTTGAAGGTTATGATGCTACACCCACTTCTGAAGGGGTGGCCCAGGCAACAAAGCGAACTGTTGTGATCGCTTCAATTTCGGTGCTTGCTTTGGATTACCTGCTCACCGCCTTAATGTTTGGAGGAATTTAAGAGTGATACAAAACAGATCTATTGAGATCGGAGTTGGGGTATTTGTGGTTGTCGGGATGATCGCATTAGGTGTTCTAGCCATGAATGTAGGCAACCTGGGATCGGAACCAGGGAATAAGGGGTATCATCTGATCGCTCGTTTTGACAACATAGGTGGCCTGACCGTTAAAGCACCAGTAACCGTCTCAGGGGTACGTATTGGTCGTGTAACGGGTATATCTGTCAGTCAGGAAGATTTTCGCGCAGTAGTTGAGATGACAATCAGTAATCAATATACAAATCTCTCCTCTGATACCAGTGCATCAATTCTTACCTCCGGTTTGCTCGGAGCCATGTACATCGGCCTCGAACCGGGTGGTGAAGATGAGGTCTTAAAAGAGGGTGATGAGATCGAGTTGACCGGTTCTGCAATTGTGCTGGAAAGGTTGATCAGTCAGTATTTGTTCAACCAGGCAAATGATGGCAACCAATGAAACGACTACAGACTTTCACATTCTTCCTTGTTTTGTGTGCGTTCATACCCTCAGCACTGGCTGATGAAGATGCGTTGCTTGTTGTAAAAAAGACCGGAGAGGGTGTTGTTGAGGCACTGGAAAAAAACAGGAAGAGTTTAGAAGCAGAACCGACTTCACTTTTTCTAATTATCAACCAGCTGATTATTCCCAATTTTAATTTTGACCGTACATCAAAACTGATCATTGGGCGTCATTGGAAAAAGGCGAATCAGGAACAACAGGAACGGTTTATTATCGAATTCCGCAAGTTGCTGGTTCACACCTATGGTACAGCTCTTCTCCACTATCAAGGCGGTGGAATCAGTTATGAAGCGCCTAGAGATATGGGGAAGGGAAGGACAATGGTTCTAAGCAAGGTAGTGCTCAAAGAGGGCAATAAGCTGCCGATCAAGTATTACCTGAAGAAAGATCAGACCGAACAGTGGAAGATCTACGATGTCAATATTGAAGGCATCAGCCTGGTGATCAATTATCGCAATGAATACAATATATTCTTACTCCGGCATGACTCAAATCTTGATGCACTGACGGATCTGCTCGCTGAACGCAACCTCAAAGCAGGGGCACAGTGAAGGCAGAGCTGAAAAGGGAGGTTGTAGGGAGTTATCAGGTGACAGGAGAGCTGACTTTCAACACGGTTGCCTCACTCAGTCGCCGTACTCCTCCAGATGTCAGTGGTGGGGGGAGAGTGGTTGTTGATCTTTCTCAGGTGGTGAAGATCGATAGTGCAGGCCTCGCCTTGATTGTGGATTGGACACGACAGGCTTGTCAGCGAGGAGGCGGGGTTGCCTTCTCTGGTGCAACACAGTCCCTTCGCCATCTGTTGGAAGTAACAGGCCTGGATAAGGTGATCACTCTTAAGAATTGACAGCGGTTGGTTGAATTGTTGATTTTACAGGCAGTAAGAGGGTTTTTCGATTCTTTTAAAAGATTGGACAGAGGTGGAGTACTTCAACTATTTTGTCAATGTCGGGGTAGGTATATAAAGGTTTTTAGGGTATTCTGCGCCACCGTTTGTAGAGGAGCTTTTGGTTTGTCCGGCTTCTCGCTTTGATTGGAGCTATTACCGATGGTAACACCTGAAGAGATTAAAACCTGGATTGAAGAGAAGCTGGAATCTGCGGTGGTTGAAGTAGAGGGTGATGGTCAGCATTTTTATGCCACTGTCAGCTCTCCTGATTTTGCCGGCAAGAGCATGGTTGTGCAGCACCAGATGGTCTATGCCGCTCTGGGCGACAAGATGAAAGCAGACATACACGCACTGTCCATGAAAACGGTAGTTCCAGGAGAGTGATTCTGGAAGAGTGTGTCAAGACGGAGCAGGCTCCTAATTCTGAAATAATGAGGTGAAATAATGGATATTCAAGAGAGAATAAAAGAGATAGTCGAAGGTAGTGGTGTTGTGCTTTTCATGAAAGGTAATACCGATTTTCCTCAATGTGGGTTTTCCGGCCGCGCGGTACAGATACTCCAGGCATGTGGGTCTGAGTTCGAAACTGTTGATGTTCTGGCTGATGATCAGATTCGAGAGGGAATTAAAGTATATTCAAATTGGCCGACTATCCCTCAACTCTATATTCGTGGTGAGTTTGTTGGAGGCAGTGACATCATGCTGGAACTCTATCAGAGTGGAGATCTTAAGGATCAGCTCACCCCCTCTTGAGTAGTAGCCTGGCCGATGGATAAGCTATTACTGAATGGAGGCACCCCCCTTGATGGGGTGATTCGGGTCTCTGGGGCGAAGAACGCTGCCCTGCCGATTATCATGGCCTCTATTCTTGCCGACTCACCGGTCACTGTGACCAATGTGCCCCACCTTCAGGACGTGACAACAACACTGACGCTGCTTGGACAGCTTGGCGCCGGTTTGAAGATTGATGAGCATATGGAGATTGAGGTAGACCCAACCTCAATCGATAACTGTAGTGCTCCCTATGATCTGGTACGTACGATGAGGGCATCAATACTGGTCCTTGGGCCGCTCCTGGCTCGTTTTGGAAGAGCTGAGGTCTCCTTGCCTGGTGGTTGTGCAATTGGGGCCAGGCCGGTAAATCTGCATATTCGCGGGCTTGAAGCCATGGGTGCCGAAATCACTATCGAAGGGGGCTACATCAAGGCAAAGGCAGATCGTCTGCAAGGTGCTCGGCTCTTTATGGATCTGGTCTCTGTTACCGGGACTGAGAATCTGATGATGGCTGCTTGCCTGGCTAATGGTACAACCATTATTGAGAATGCGGCTCGGGAGCCTGAAGTGGTTGACCTGGCAAACTTTTTAAACCGCATGGGTGCCGAGGTCAGTGGGGCTGGGAGCGACATAATTACTATTGAAGGGGTTGACCGTTTACAGGGTAAAAAACACGCTGTCATTCCGGACAGAATCGAGGCGGGGACCTATCTGGTGGCCGCAGCAGTTACCGGGGGTCGGATCACCCTGAGAGATGTTAATCCAATACATATAGACCTTCTGCTTGATAAGTTGAGTGAGGCCGGTGCCACTATTGTCAGGGGGGAGCGGGAAGTTACCCTGGACATGGGGGGGCGGCGGCCTCACTCTGTTGATATCAGGACTGCACCCTATCCCGCATTTCCTACCGATATGCAGGCACAATTTGTGGTGTTGAATGCCATTGCCGAGGGGGTGGCCACCATTACAGAGACCGTGTTTGAGAATCGCTTCATGCATGTTAATGAACTCCAGAGAATGGGGGCAAAACTAGAGTTGAACGGAAACACGGTCATGGTTCGTGGGGTAACCCAACTTCACGGTGCTCCGGTGATGGCGACGGACTTGAGAGCGTCAGCAGGTTTGATTCTTGCCGGTCTGATCGCTGAAGGAGAGACCGTTATTGACCGGATCTATCACATAGATCGGGGTTATGACTGTATTGAGGAGAAACTCTCCCAGTTGGGAGCTTCGATACGCCGGATTTCTGGTAAGGCCTATCAGCGAGAGCAGTCATCAGCCGCATCAGGCGAAGCATTTGGGCAGGTTGGGCAGAACTGATGAAGCAGACGTTAACGCTCGCTTTGGCGAAGGGGCGAATATTAAACACCGCCCTGCCGCTCATGGCAGAGGTGGGAGTGGTCCCCCTCGAGGACCCTTCAAAGAGTCGTAAATTATTGATTGAGACATCAGTTGCCGGAATCCGACTGGTTGTTATTCGCTCTGCAGATGTCCCTACCTATGTGGAGTTTGGTGCAGCAGATATTGGCATTGTGGGAAAAGATGTGCTCATGGAGTATACCGGTGATGCCCTATGCGAACTTCTTGATTTGGGGATCTCCCGTTGTCGGATTGCGGTCGCTGAACCTGAAGCCCTTGCAAAAGGGGATGATCCATCGAGCTGGCGTCGTCTCAGAATTGCAACCAAATACCCAAAAATAACCAGCGAACACTTTGCATCAAAAGGGATTCAGACGGAGATTATCAAACTATACGGTTCGATGGAGTTGGCCCCTATTGCCGGCTTGGCAGATCGGATTGTTGATCTGGTCGATACGGGGGCAACACTGCGTGCAAACAGGCTTGTAGAGGTTGAACAGATCGCAACGGTAACGGCCCGCCTGGTTGCAAACCAGGCGTCGTTAAAGGTCAAGGGAGAGGTGATTAAGCGACTGGTCGGCAAGCTCCGTTCAAACCTCTCTCAAAAAGGGGATCCAGAGTGAGCGGGCTGATTACATCACTCAATAGCGGAGATGCTGATTTTACCCATCAACTCGATGCCCTGCTCGCTCGTGGAGGAGAGGCCGATCTAGAGGTTGAAGCTACCGTCTCCGGGATAATAGATGAAGTCAGGAGGCGGGGTGATGAGGCCCTGGTTGAATTTACCTGCCAGTTCGATCAGCTTGATATCTCTGATGCCGCCGCTTTAGAACTTCCACCGCAGCGGCTCCGGTCTGCTTTAGATCAGCTTGAGCCTGAGCTGCGTAGTGCGATTGAAGCGTCAGCCGCTCGAATCAAGGCCTACCATGAATATCAGAAACAAGAGAGCTGGCACTACGAGGAGGAAGATGGCACCCTTCTGGGTCAGCAAGTTACACCGATTGAGAGAGTAGGACTCTATGTTCCCGGGGGAAAAGCAGCCTACCCCTCTTCAGTATTGATGACAGCGATTCCTGCCGTTGTGGCAGGGGTGAGCGAGCTGGTGATGGTGGTCCCAACCCCAGGTGGTGAGCTCAATCAGGCAGTATTGGCAGCAGCCTCCCTCTCAGGGGTCGACCGGGTCTTTACTGTAGGAGGTGCTCAGGCGATAGCAGCACTTGCCTATGGAACCAAGACCCTTCCCAGGGTAGACAAGATTGTAGGCCCTGGAAATATCTATGTCGCCACTGCGAAGCGGCAGGTCTTTGGCCAGGTGGGCATTGATATGATTGCCGGCCCTTCAGAGATTGTCGTGATCTGTGACCAGACGGCAGATCCAGAGTGGGTGGCAATGGATCTGTTTGCCCAGGCCGAACATGATGAACGGGCGCAATCGATTGTGATCACACCGGTGCCAGAGTTGGCGGGGGAGATCAGATGCGCGATAGCCAACCTGCTTCCAGAGATGGAACGACGAGAGATTATAGCCACTGCCCTGAGCAACCAGGGGGCGATCATTGAGGTCTCTTCCATGGATGAGGCGGTCAGGGTCAGTGATCGTATTGCGCCCGAACACCTTGAGTTGATGGTTGATCAGCCACTGCAGCTTGCAAGAGAGATCAGAAATGCCGGAGCTCTGTTTGTGGGTAAATTCAGCGCTGAATCATTGGGTGATTACTGTGCCGGCCCCAACCATGTCTTACCCACTGCGGGGACGGCGCGTTTTAGTTCACCACTGGGTGTCTATGACTTCCAGACACGGTCAAGTTTGATTATGTGTTCTGAACAGGGGGCAGACCACCTGGGAAGAGTGGCCTCGAAGGTGGCAAGAGCAGAACAGCTGACAGCCCATGCCCGTTCAGCAGAGCTTCGGATTAAGCGGAATAATTCCGATGAGCGTTGAAAGTCTTATCAGCAGATGGGTGAGAGAGCCAATACAAAAACTCAAGGCCTATTATGTGCCTGATGCCAGCGGGATGATCAAGCTTGAGGCGATGGAAAACCCCTACTCATTCCCTCAGGAACTTCAAAGTGAGTGGCTTGGGGTTCTCAGCGAGATCTCTCTCAACCGTTATCCTGATCCTCAAGCGGTATCACTTCGAAAGAAAATGGTTGATGTGATGGATGTGCCTGAAGGGGCATCATTGCTTCTTGGCAATGGCTCTGATGAACTGATTCAGCTTCTGATGCTGGCCTTAGGTGGGGAGGGGCGATCCGTTCTGGCGCCAACTCCAAGTTTTGTAATGTATGAGATGGCTGCCATTTTTACCGGGACTGATTTTATCGGGGTCCCTTTGAAAGGTGATTTTTCTCTTGATCTCGACAAGATGTTGGAATCTATTTCGCAACACCGACCTGCGATCGTCTTTCTCGCCTACCCCAATAACCCGACTGGAAACCTCTTCAGCCGGAGTGACGTAGAGGCGGTCATCAAGGCTGCGCCAGGGGTCGTAGTGATCGATGAGGCCTATCATGCCTTTGCCCGCTCCTCCTTTATCAAAGATGTCGTTAAAGCAGAAAATCTATTGGTAATGCGGACCTTATCCAAGTGGGGTCTTGCCGGTCTTCGGGTGGGGCTGCTGGCGGCGAGCACCAAATGGATTGATGAGCTTGACAAGGTTCGCCTGCCCTACAATATAAATGCATTAAGCCAGGCAAGCGCCTCTTTTGCGTTGGCACATAAAAAGCTGTTTGATCAGCAGGCTGGCCAAATCATTGAAGCCCGTGGTGAAGTGATGGAGCAGCTTGCAGCAATGGATGGGGTCGAGGTGTTTTCCAGTGATGCCAATTTTATTCTGTTTAGAGTGGCAAATGCTTCGGATCTCTATTCTCGGTTGTGCGAGGCCGGAATCTTAATCAAGAACCTGGATGCTCATGGGACTCCTTTGGAAAATTGCCTCCGAGTCACTATTGGGGCAAAAGAGGAAAACGAGCAATTTCTCCACCAGTTCTGTCGGTTGATGGAGTGAGTCTAAGCCAATCACGCTCTCTGAATCGTTCAGCCTTGCCCTAAAGGCACCTCCTTGTGCCAGTTTCAATCCTCTAATCGAGACAGAAAAAAGAAGTCCCGGCAAGGGGCTAGGCTAGTCCACGGAACAACTCATATCTTGACCACAGCACAGAGGTGATTTGATCTTTCCATGCCCGTTGGGGCATTTTGAAATTTGCACCTCATTACCATCATCCAGTTTCAACATATCATCGACCAGCAGGGCATCACATTTAGCACAAGTGGCATTAACAGCCATCCCACAATTTGAACATTCATAAGTAGCCATACAACAATTCTCCCTTAATTTTATTTTCTCAATTGATTAAATTCCCTGTTAGATTAAAGGTTTTTAGCCAAGACAGGGGAGGTAAAACTATTAGATTGATGAGAATTTTTCAAGAGCTGAGTAAATTAAAGTGATGCCCGCTCTTCAAATGTTCATCTTTTCACTGGGCCGTTAGTTAAACCCTACCGCTCTTAGGAGTGCTTGTGCCCTCTCCCCACTAGTTATCAGGGGTTTTTGCCAATTTTTCTCTTCTCGGGGATAGATATAGGGGCCTGATCGGCTCTGGTCCGAGCTATTTAGAGTTGTTTTAACAGGGTTATCTTTTCCACTGGAACCGGAGCTCTGCTACTATTCCCTCTCTGAACAGATGGGAACTACTATTTATCAAGGGTCAGAATAAATCATTCAGACATTTTTCTGGCGACGACAAGAAGATACACTCTTCTCGTTGGGCACATAACGGATAAAAGAGTTATCGATTCTGCCCCACGCACTTGTTCCTTGGATAAGTGGACTATCGTTAAACTGAAAATCGGTATGGTTATGAGCAAACGTACAGCAAATGTAAATCGTAATACACGAGAGACCCAGATTGCAGTGGGAATCAATATAGATGGCAGTGGCAAGGGTAAGTTCGATACGGGCATACCTTTTTTTGAGCATATGCTTGACCAGATAGCCCGTCATGGAATGTTTGATCTGGAGATCACTGCCAGGGGTGATCTGGATATAGATGGCCATCACACCGTTGAAGATGTCGGCATTACACTGGGTCAGGCGATGGCAAAGGCGGTGGGTGAAAAACAGGGCATCAGGCGTTATGGCCATGCCTATGTTCCCCTGGATGAGGCGCTCTCCAGGGTGGTGATCGATTTTGCCGGTCGTCCGCTGCTTGAATACCATGTGGGCTACCCGCGTGAGCGGATAGGTGAGTTTGATGTTGACCTGTTGCGTGAATTTTTCCAGGGGTTCTCTAATCATGCACAGGTTGCGCTCCATATCGATACGCTAAGGGGCACCAATGCCCACCATATTGCGGAGACCCTGTTCAAGGCTTTTGGCCGTGCACTGCGTAGTGCTCTCGAAATAGATTCAAGACTTGGAGATGAAATTCCATCAACCAAGGGCTCCCTCTAGATGTCCTGAACGGTTGTACCGCCATGTCCTCTCTCACCGTTGTTGATCTTGGAACGGGTAACCTGCATTCGGTTGCAAAGGCAGTCGAATATGCGGGTGAAGGTGTTTCGGTCAGGGTGTCTTCAGATCCAGCCGTTATCCGCAGGGCAGACAGGGTGATCCTTCCGGGCCAGGGTGCTGTCGGCACCTGGTTCAAGGCGCTTGGGGCAGGCGAGCTGCGTAATGCAATTGATGAGGTGATTAAGTCCAGGCCTCTTCTGGGTATTTGTCTAGGGCTTCAGGCGCTTTTTGATTTCAGTGATGAGGATGAGGGGACCCCAGGACTTGGAGTCCTGCCAGGCAGAGTGATGCGTTTTTCTCCTCCAGCACAGACTAATGGCCTGAAAGTCCCCCACATGGGCTGGAATAATGTAAACCAGAGTCAGCAACACCCGATATGGAAAGGGATCGGTGATGGAGAGCGTTTTTATTTTGTACACAGCTACTATGCTGTTGCTACTCACCAGGAAGATGAGATTGGTGGAACCGTCTATGGACACTCATTTACCTCGGCAGCAGCCAGCGGAGGTGTTGCGGCAGTTCAGTTTCATCCGGAGAAGAGTGCCTCTGCAGGGATACAATTACTGAGAAACTTCCTGGCATGGTCGCCATGAAGGGAGTGAGGGTCTTTAACCCACTGCAAATGGAGTATTACTCATGATGTTAATACCGGCAATTGACATAAAGGGGGGTCGATGCGTTCGCCTGCGCCAGGGGAAAATGGATGAGGAGACGGTATTTGGCGAAGATCCGGTGGTGATTTCCGATCAATGGGTTGAGGCAGGTGCACGACGTCTTCATCTGGTTGATCTTGATGGCGCGTTATCCGGTGAGCCGGTAAATGCGGATGTCATCCACGAGATTGTAGCTCGTCATCCTGATCTCCCTGTTCAGGTTGGAGGCGGGATTCGGGATGAGGATACGGCAGAAGTGTATATTGAAGCAGGTGTTCGCTACGTCATTATCGGCACCAAGGCGGTCAATGCTCCTCATTTTGTAAGTGACCTGTGTGCCGAGTTTCCTGGCCACGTTATTGTTGGGCTGGATGTAAAAGACGGCAAGGTTGCCATCGATGGCTGGTCTAAATTATCTCATCATGATGCAATCGATATTGCTCAACACTTTGAGCGGGATGGAGTGGAGGCGATCATCTACACTGATATTTCTCGCGATGGCATGTTGTCAGGTGTGAATATTGAATCTACCCGGAAACTGGCAGCAGCACTGCGGATTCCTGTTATTGCATCGGGAGGAATTCATAACCTCGATGATATTCGTGAGCTGGGCAGAGTGGCTTCCGAAGGGATCACTGGTGCAATCACCGGCCGGGCCATCTACGAAGGCACCCTCGATTTTGCTGAAGGCCAGCGCCTTGCAGATCAGTTGGCGCAAGTCGGTAGGGGTTAGACAGTGGGGCTGGCAAAGCGGGTAATACCCTGCCTGGATGTTGATGCAGGGAGAGTGGTGAAAGGTATTCAGTTTATTGAAATCAGGGATGCGGGTGATCCTGTTGAGGTGGCCAGACGCTATAATTTAGAGGGCGCGGATGAGATTACCTTTCTTGATATTACGGCAAGCTCCGATCAACGAGAGACTATGGTCCATGTGGTAGAGAAGGTGGCCGGTGAGGTCTTTATCCCGCTGACAGTTGGCGGCGGCGTCAGGGCCATAGACGATGTCCAGCGTCTGCTTAGTGCAGGAGCCGATAAGGTGGCTATTAATACTGCGGCGGTCCACCGGCCGGCACTTGTGGAAGAAGCCTCAAACCACTATGGATCACAGTGTATTGTGGTTGCTGTCGATGCCAAGCAGGTTGAAGGTGGAGCAGAGCCCCGCTGGGAGATCTTTACTCACGGCGGGCGGAAACCGACAGGCCTCGATGCAATCGATTGGTGCAGGAGAATGGCAGAATCTGGAGCGGGTGAGATTCTGTTGACCAGCATGGATAGAGATGGCACCCGGGACGGGTTTGATCTTGCGCTGACACAAAGTGTTGCCGCGGCTGTTCCAATCCCCGTGATTGCATCTGGCGGGGTGGGCAATCTGGATCATCTGGTTGATGGTGTACTTGAAGGCGGTGCAGATGCGGTATTGGCGGCAAGTATTTTTCATTTTGGAGAACATACGGTGGGTGAAGCAAAGAGCAGGATGGCTGCTGCCGGGATAGAGGTAAGACTATGAGTGATGGTTGGCTGGATGATATTAAATGGGATAATAAGGGGCTGGTTCCGGCTATTGCCCAGGATGCAGCGAGTGGTCAGGTGTTGATGGTTGCCTGGATGAACCGGGAGTCTCTCAAGCTTACCGTAGAGGAGGGGCATGCCGTCTACTGGTCACGATCTCGACAAAAACTGTGGCGTAAGGGAGAAGAGTCAGGCTTCCAACAGGTTGTCAGAGAGTTGCGTATTGATTGTGATGCAGATGTGATTCTGATGCAGGTTGAACAGCAAGGCGGAATAGCGTGTCACACAGGTCGGCAGCACTGTTTCTATAGACGATTTGAAGAGGGCATCTGGTCCAAAGTGGAACCCGTGCTCAAGGATCCCGAGCAGATTTATACCAAATAGAGGCTAATAAGGGAGATTACTATGTCAGATACCCTGGAACGGGTGGCAACAACGATCAAGGCACGTCAAGGCGGTGACCCCAAAAACTCCTATGTTGCCCAGCTTGAGGCAGCCGGTCTGGATGCTATTCTGAAGAAGATTGGAGAGGAGTGTGCAGAGGTCCTGATTGCGGCAAAAGGGGAAAAACGTCAACAAGTGGTTTATGAAACCGCCGATCTGTGGTTTCATACACTGGTTATGCTCGCTCATATGGGACTTGGACCGGAAGATGTTCTGGTCGAACTGGAGCGAAGAGAGGGAATATCCGGTCTGACTGAGAAGTCGATGCGTGAATAGCCTCTCAACGATCGGGAGAGATCGAACATTAGCGGTCTGTAGACTTTCATAAGTCAGGCCAGGATTATCTGGATTGAAGTGGCGGGAGAAATAAGATGGGATTAGGTGGAATCAGTATTTGGCAGTTAATCATTGTTCTGGTGATCGTTCTGTTGTTGTTTGGCACCAAGAAGCTCAAAGGAATGGGAGGAGATCTCGGATCGGCAATCAAGGGATTTAAGAAGGCAGTCAAGGATGACGGTCAACAGAGTGAATCTGACGCCAAGAGCGATACAGAGCAACTCGAAGAAGAAGATGAGGCTTTTTCTAAAGCCGAGCGCGCAGAAGAAGCTGAAGAACAAGACAAATCTTGAATTTCTCTGTAATTCACAAAAGAATCTGACGTGTTTGATATTGGCTTCTGGGAACTCGCCATTATTGGCGTGATCGCCCTATTGATCATTGGCCCTGAAAGACTTCCCAAGGCAGCACGTACTGCCGGTTTCTGGGTGGGTCGAGCCCGGCGACTCGTCTCTGACCTCAAGGCGGACATTGATAAGGAGATTCGCGATAGTGAGATCGATGAGTTGAAGGAGGCCGGAGAGGCGCTCAATGAAGTCCGCTCGGATATCGAGAAGGAAACTGAAACCTTTACTGATCGGATAGTCGATGAAGAGTATGACTCTTTTGGGGACCCTTTGTCTCACCGGGATGATGCCGAGCCAGGCAAAACAACCCCTTCATCCCCGCCAACAGAGGATCAGAATGGGAATTTAGCAGATTCCGCCCAGAGCAGGCACTCTGGAGATCCATCTAATGACTGAAGAAAACGAAGAGAACAAGAGCCAGACTTTTGTCTCTCATCTTCTTGAGCTAAGAGACCGTCTCTTGCGGGCTCTTGGGGCAGTCCTGCTGATTTTTTTAATGGCAGCCCCCTTTGCCAACACCCTCTATGAGTTCCTTGCTGCCCCCCTGATGATGGCCCTGCCCGAGGGCAACACCATGATCTCAACTGAACCTCATGGACCTTTCTTCGTGCCGTTTAAGTTCGCCTTCGCCTTCTCTGTTGCGGTGGCAATGCCTTTTTTGCTCTATCAGCTCTGGTCTTTCATCGCCCCGGGGCTCTACAGTAATGAACGACGTCTGGCGATTCCACTTATGATCTCCAGCAGCATCCTCTTTTATGCCGGGATACTTTTTGCCTATTTCATTGTTTTTCCAATAGTTTTCACATTTTTTACCAGCACTGCCCCGGAAGGTGTGGCGGTGATGACAGACATCAACTCCTACCTTAGCTTTGTGCTCAAGCTCTTTTTTGCCTTTGGGGTTGCTTTTGAAGTGCCTGTTGTGACCGTTCTTCTGGTAAAAACCGGAATGACGACAACCCAAAGCCTCAAGAAGAAGCGACCCTATATTATTGTCGGTGCCTTTGTAGTGGGGATGATGATGACGCCCCCCGATATCTTCTCTCAGACCATGCTGGCACTTCCTGTCTGGCTGCTCTTTGAGATCGGGCTTTTCTTTGGCAAAAGAATGGAGCCAAAAGCGTCAACCGTTGATGAAATGGATGACGAGCTTGAGGACGAACTTGATTAGTAACTCGATGCTGCAATCACGGATCTTGATGCCGATGAGGTTAAACCGCAATAGGTTAGAACCGGCGGCAGGTTAAAAGGGAGGGCAAGGGGTCGCCAAAGGTTTCTCCGGCACTGCCCTAAAACGGTTTTATCGCTTTATACCCTACGGAACAAACTCAGATTCTGGTACAATACCCGTATCGAAAGGGTTCTCTTTATCCAGGGACCATTCGGATAATCAGAATAATAACCAGTTAAAGGGAGGAGTTGATCAACATATTGGGGTTGATTAACTTCGGCTTTATGATTTTTATGGTTGTAATCTTTCTTTCTTTAAGGTTTTTTTAAGAGCAGTCCATGTCTGAATTTGTCGTGGATCTAAAGCACCGTCTTTTCCTTAAAGGGGTGACGACAGGGGTGGGGGGTACTTTTCTTCCTGGTTATCTCTAGAGGTATTTCATGCCTTCTTAAGAGAGAGTATTGGAAAGAGGCCCACTGAGTTTTGTTATCAACCGTGGAAATTCTAACCCTGAAGCGAAAAGAAGCAGTAAAATCACAGCTTCTAAAAAGTATTGATAAATTTTTGACATTTTGGCTGGCGGTACCACGGTTTGGCAGGACGTCTAACTGCAATCAGTAATTCTTTCGACCGCTCAACAACGTATAGCTTTTAACTAAGTGTGAATTGGAGATAAACGAGATGGTTGCAACAACCGGCCGAAAACCGATAATGACGCTGTTTTCAGGAGGATACTGTCTGCAGAGCCATATCTGTCGGGTCGTTCTATTTGAAAAAGAGGTTGAATACCATAATGAGCAGATCGAGAGCTCAGCCACTCCCAATGAGATGGCAGAATTCAACCCCTATAATGAGACACCAACACTGGTTGATCGTAGTCTGGTTCTTTATGGCACCCAAATTATCTGTGAATATCTGGATGAACGTCTTCCCCACCCGCCACTGATGCCAGTTGACCCGGTTAATCGTGGTCGTGCCCGGCTGATGATTCTTCGTATACAGCGTGACTGGCTGGAAGCAGTGGGCAGTGTCGATCTGGCAAACAACAAGAAGCTGGACAGTGCGGCAAAACAGTCCATCAGAGATGGTTTGATCTCTATTTCACCCGTCTTTGCGGAACAAACCCATATGCTTGGGAATGAATTCAGTATTGTCGACTGTTTTATGGGGCCGCTGTTGTGGCGTCTTCCAATATTGAAAGTGACACTTCCGAAGCAGGCGGCACCAGCACTTAAATATGCTGAGAGGTTGTTTGCAAGGCCCGCATTTATTGCAAGTCTTAGCGAAGCAGAAAGCGAGATGCGCGGTTAGGAAGCCCGTCGACCAACCATAATGGTGGTTTCTACCAAACCCTATCTGATCCGTGCCATCTACGAGTGGGCGATGGAAAATGGTTTTACCCCCCAGATACTCGTAGATGCCCAAGTCTCAGGAGTGGATGTTCCCGAGGGTTACGTCAACGAGGGCAAGATTGTACTCAATATTCAAAACCAGGCTGTTCAGCACCTGGAATTGGGTAATGAGTTGGTCAGTTTTTCTGCACGCTTTGGAGGGGTTCCTGTCCAAATCTCTGTTCCTGTTGATGCCGTTCTGGCCATCTATACACGTGAAAATGGTGATGGGCTCTCATTTGTCTCAAAGGACCCGAACGTCGAAACTGAGGGTGAAGAGAGTCAGGAAGAGAGCCGGGAAGAGAGCCGGGAAGAGAGCCGGGAAGAGAGCCCGGAGAGTGATTCCGGTGATGATGGAGGCCCCGACACCGATGGCAGTGGACCAAAGAGAGGATCACACCTGAAACTGGTGAAGTAACATCCCTTGATATTGATAATCTGAACCCCATCTGGATAGTTCTGATATCCCCAAAGAGGAGGCAATAGATGGCCGCATTTCATGGCACAACAATTCTTTCGGTACGTTCCGGCAATCAGGTCGTGATTGGAGGGGATGGGCAGGTCTCCATGGGTGATACTGTGATGAAAGGGAATGCTCGAAAAGTCAGGCGGTTGTATAAGGAGCAGGTGATCGCCGGCTTTGCCGGTGGGACAGCAGATGCATTCACCCTCTTTGAACGATTTGAGGGCAAACTTGAGATGCATCAGGGGAATCTGGTGCGGGCTGCAGTGGAGCTTGCAAAAGATTGGCGAACAGATCGGATGCTTCGTCGCCTGGAGGCTCTTCTCGCTGTTGCAGATGCCACCTCTTCATTGGTGATTTCAGGAAATGGTGATGTGATTGAACCTGAAGCAGGACTTATGGCAATTGGTTCAGGCGGGCAGTATGCAAAAGCGGCAGCACGCGCACTAATGGAAAACAGTGATCTGGAGGCGCGAGATATAGTTGAAAAATCACTGAGTATTGCAGGTGATATCTGTGTCTACACCAACCATAATCTCACCATTGAGACGTTGGATTTTTAAGGAATTATGATGTCGGAAATGACGCCAAGAGAGATTGTTCAAGAGCTTGATAAACATATTATCGGACAGAATGAAGCAAAACGTGCCGTAGCCATAGCGTTGCGGAATCGCTGGCGACGTCGACAAGTTGAAGATAGTGATCTTCGGCAGGAGATTACCCCAAAGAACATCCTCATGATTGGCCCGACCGGTGTAGGTAAGACCGAAATAGCAAGACGTCTGGCAAAATTGGCCAAAGCCCCATTTATCAAGGTCGAGGCCACCAAGTTCACGGAGGTGGGCTATGTGGGTCGAGAGGTCGATTCCATCATCCGTGATCTGGTTGAAATGGCAGTGAAGATGCACCGCGAGGAGGCCTTTGAGAAAGTTCGGTTTCGTGCTGAGGACGCTGCAGAAGAGAGGATCCTTGATATTTTGCTGCCACCCGCCAGAGAGCCGGCAGCGGAAGAGGGTGATGGTGAGAAAGAAGGGGCAGCACGGCAGCGCTTCAGAAAAATGTTTCGTGAGGGCGAGTTGGATGAAAAAGAGATAGAAGTTGAAGTGGCCTCCCCAGCAATGGGAGTGGAGATTTTTGGCCCGCCCGGGATGGAAGATATGACCAGCCAGCTTCAGGGAATGATGCAGAATCTGGGTGGGCGCAGGCCAAAAAGTCGAAAAGTTCGTATTGTCGAAGCAAAGAAGCTGCTTGCAGAGGAAGAGGCGTCAAAGCTGGTGGATGATGACGATATCAAACTGAAGGCGGTTGATCGTGTCGAGCAGGATGGGATTGTCTTTATTGATGAACTGGACAAGATAGTGAGCCGGACAGACGGGCGACAGGGAGCGGAGGTCTCACGAGAAGGGGTACAACGGGATCTGCTCCCTCTTGTTGAAGGGTCAACTGTTTCAACCAAGTATGGGATGATCAAAACAGACCATATTCTCTTTATTGCATCAGGGGCATTTCAACTGAGCAAACCCTCTGATCTGATTCCGGAGCTACAGGGGAGGCTCCCTATTCGGGTTGAGCTTGATGCCCTGGGAGCCGAGGAATTTGAACGGATATTGACAGAGCCGGATGCCTCATTAACCGAACAGTATCAGGCATTGATGCTCACCGAGGGGCTGGATCTGGTCTTCGATCCGTCAGGTGTGAGCAGAGTGGCTGAAGTGGCCTCGCAGGTCAATGAACAGACTGAAAATATTGGTGCAAGACGCCTGCACACCGTGATGGAGCGACTCCTGGAGAGCATCTCTTTTGAAGCGGCAGACAGGGCCGATGAAAAAGTAGTGGTCGACCAGGCCTATGTGGACAGCCATCTCTCTGATCTTGCTGCCGATGAGGACCTGGCTCGTTATATTCTCTAAGAGAGAGGGTTAAATCACCTCTCCTCTCCTCAATGCTCTCTACCGGGCAAAAGGCTCCTCGGCCATCCGGGGCTGATTGAGGGGTACAACTTGAAATCCGAACAGATGACCACCATATCTACTGTAACAGGGGTTGCCCCAGCGGGAACCCAACATTCGAAAGTTATGTTTAGAACAGGAGATATAAGATGAATAACCTGACAAAAATCCGACAGTTTGGCTGGGAACCCTTCCCTGGATTCGACCGTCTCTTCAGTGATTACGCCAATCCTGCTTCAGAGAGTGAGACAGAAGGCAGAAACTGTCTGATCCCGGCGATCGATATCATCGAAAAAGAGGCTCATTATCTACTTAAGGCAGAACTCCCCGGAGTGAAGAAGGGCGATCTTGATATCACGATAAAGGATGGGCTGCTAACGATTAATGCCGAACGTCGACTTGAAGAGGTTGAAAAAGAGGGCCAGAGGGTTATCCGCCAGGAGAGGCGATTTGGCAAATTTGTCCGCTCATTGCGCCTGGGCGACGACATTGATGACCAGAGCGTCTTGGCCCATTTTGAGGATGGCGTGCTCAACCTTGAACTTCCCAAGGCAGAAGAGTCAAAGCCCCGCAAAATAGAGGTGACCATCAACTGATCCCTCCGCCGTAAATGAGTTGAAAAAGGGTTGCCAGAGCAGCCCTTTTTTTTGGTCTACCGAGGGATAGGGTAGACTTAACCCTAAGCGAATGATTTGTTAATTAGAGGGCGAGGATGCAATGGCGCATCATCGATCAACAGCCAGAGGAAGCAGAAGAATGGTGCCGAACAAATTGACCCCTAATATAGCTCCGATTCTTATCGAGGCACTCCCCTATATCCGGCATTTTCACGGCAAGACCATTGTCATCAAATATGGCGGCAATGCAATGGTTGATGAGGTGCTGAAAAAGAGTTTTGCCAGGGATATTGTTTTAATGAAGCTGGTTGGAATCAATCCGGTCATTGTCCATGGCGGTGGGCCTCAAATCAGTAAATTATTGGAACAGATCGGCAAAGAGAGTGAGTTCATTGATGGTATGCGGGTCACTGACAGAGAGACTATGGACATAGTCGAGATGGTGCTTGGGGGGCTGGTTAACAAGGAGATTGTGAATCTGATCAACAGCCAGGGAGGAAAGGCGGTGGGCCTTTCAGGCAAAGATGGCGGCATGATTCAGGCTGAGAAGCTGACCATAAAGAAAGATGACCCTGAAGCCAGAGTGCCTGAGATTATCGACATTGGACATGTTGGCCGAGTTAAGTATATTGATCCTGGACTCGTTCGAACGCTGGACACTAAAAACTTTATCCCTGTTGTCGCCCCTATTGGCGTGGGTGAGGATGGGCACACCTATAACATCAATGCCGATTCAGTCGCAGGGGCCCTTGCTGCCACACTGCAGGCTGAAAAACTCATCCTGCTGACCAACACACCAGGCGTACTCAACCAGCATGAGGAGTTGGTAACAGGACTCAGTGCAGATGAAATTAGCGACTTGATCTCAAAAGGGGTTATCAAAGGGGGAATGCTGCCGAAGGTCGGGTGTGCACTGGAAGCGCTTGCAGGTGGTGTCAATACAGCACAGATCATCGATGGCAGGATAGAGCATGCTGTGCTGCTTGAGATCTTTACCGACAGTGGGGTCGGGACACTGATTTACAGTTAGCATGGGTTTGGAGGAAGGCGGGGCACGATCTCCCAGCTTCTTAGCCTGGAGAACTATCGTTAACTCCGAAAAGATAGACTCAACAAGAGAGAATCAGATGGCAAGCAGAGAGGTCGTGAAGATCAGTGATGGACAGGCCACAGAAGATGGTGCCGGTGTCAGTCTGATTCGCTACATTGGTTCTCCTGACCTAGACCATATTGACCCCTTCCTGCTCCTCGATTTTTTTCAGTCCGACAATCCTGATGACTATATAGCCGGTTTTCCACCCCATCCCCATCGTGGTTTTGAGACCGTGACCTATCTGTTGGCAGGCAGAGTGAGGCATGAGGACAGTACCGGGCGCTCAGGGATGCTGGAGTCCGGTGGTGTGCAGTGGATGACGGCAGGGCGGGGTGTGATCCATTCAGAGATGCCGGAGCAGGAGGAGGGGTTGTTGGCTGGATTTCAGCTGTGGGTCAACCTGCCCGGCAGACTGAAGATGTCCCCACCTCGCTACCGGGAGTTTTCTAAAGAGGAGATTCCCAAAGAGCAGCGCGAAGGCGGGATACTGCTCAGGGTCATTGCCGGCAAGACCCATCTTGGGACGCAAAGTCCTGTTGAAGGTGTGGCGACGAACCCTCTCTATCTCGATGTTTCACTACCGGGAGGGATAACCTTTTATGAACCTTTCAAGGCGTCAATGAGTGCCTTTGTCCTGGTGGTTGAGGGAAGATTGATCTTTAGTGCGAATGACGGCATCAGTGGAGTAGGCCAGGGACAACTGGCACTCCTTGGCTCCGGTGAGAGTGTTGAGTGTAGTGCTGATGAGGGGGGTGCACGCTTTCTACTGGTTGCTGGAGAGAAGATTGATGAACCGATCAAACGACATGGCCCTTTTGTGATGAACACTAAGGAGGAGATCAAAAATGCGATCCTGGATTTTAACAGTGGACGCTTTTAACTCACGCCTCTCTACCTTAAGAGGCCGCTCAAATGGGATTGAAGATGGGTGTCAGCTTGAAAACCAGCCACACAACAGCGACGCAATGCATCGTGGATTCAAAAGAGAAAAGAGCAGGGGTGAAATCGCAATTAGGGATAACAGGAGCGATGTGAAACAGACAATGGCCGGGTTTCAAGGCCCATTGAAGGTGCAATCCCTCACATATCCCTTAGAATAATGAAATGAACCTGATCGGAGATATCCAGGGTAATTACCATACTCTGAGGGGCCTGCTGAAACAGATGCCGGATGAAGAGCCTGTTTCTGTGGGTGATATGGTTGACAGAGGGCCGCGTTCCCGTGAGGTGCTTGAGTTTTTCCGGCTTAACGGCAAGGCGCTGCTGGGGAATCATGAGCACATGATGCGGGACTATTTTAAGGGCAGCGGTATCTACGAGCCCAATCTCTGGTTTTTGAACAGCGGAGACGCGACACTTTGTTCTTTGGGCCTTGAACGCTCCGGTTCCCTGCCTGAAATCCTGCTGGATTACCTGGAATCTCTGCCTCTGCTGCTGCGCGATGAGGGGCTGATTGTGACCCATGCTCCGATTCACCGGTGCTGGAGCATTGAGGACATTGCCTCTTCAGACCACCTTGAACGCAGCCCACTTGAACAGAGTGTTATCTGGAACAGAGAAGATCCTGTTCCACTGCAAGGGTTTTTCCAGATTTTTGGTCACAACGGTTACCGCTATGCTCGGGCACATTTTTTTGATACAGGCGTCATCACCCGTGCTGAATCCGCACACGCGGTTTGTATAGATACCGTTCGCGGTCAGGTGCTGAGCGGCATGCACTGGCCCTCGCGCCAAATTTATACTCAAGAATATATAGATTGACTGAGGGGGGCTCGTTAACAGTCGTGATTGAAGTGTGCAGAGGCATCCAAACAAACAGCCACAGCAGGAAAGGTATCAAATGCCATCACCCAATCCCTCTCTTAGATAATGCGGTGGCGGTTATAGTTGTGATTCCTTGTTCACGGGTGATCAGGGTCAAGCGCGCACCGCACGGTCAATAATTGCGTTCAGATCGCTGTCCTTGGGCAAGGTGCCAAAAACCCCGCTATAGTGAGCACCAAGACGCGAGACACAAAATGCTTCTGCCACTGCGGCAGGTGCGTGCTCTACCAGTAATGCCCCCTGCCATGCCATGGCCATCTGTTCTGTCAGTTGACGGGCCCTGAGTTCAAGGCCGGCAAGGTCATCAAGCCCGGCCTTGAGATCAGCAATGGTTCGATCGAGGTTAGGGTGTCCGCCACGGGCCCGCTCCAGTTCCGCCATCAGTGCCGGAACAGCGGCCGGCTCCCGCTGCATGGCCCGCAGTACATCCAGGCACATCACATTACCAGAGCCTTCCCAGATACTGTTGACCGGGGCCTCGCGGTAGAGGCGTGGCAAAATAGATTCCTCCACATAGCCCGGTCCACCATGACATTCCATCGCTTCAAACAGCTGCATCGGGGCCCGCTTGCAGTTCCAGAATTTACCAATGGCAGTGCCTATGCGGGCCAGTGCGGCCGCATCCGGATGGTCTGCCGCTTCATCCATGGAGCGGGCTATACGCATGGCCAGCACCATCGCCGCTTCGGACTCCAGCGCCAGGTCGGCCAGCACATTGCGCATCATGGGCTGATCGATCAGCAGGCTGCCAAAGGCGCTGCGATGGCTGGTATGGTGCAGGGCCTGAACCAGGCCCTGACGCATCAGTGCGGCCGAACTGACACAGCAGTAGATGCGGTTGCCTTGCACCATATCAATAATGGTGCGCACCCCGCGACCTTCTTCTCCCACCATTATGCCCCAGGTATCCTGCAACTCCATTTCAGTGGAGGCATTGGAACGGTTACCCATTTTGTCCTTGATACGCTGGATAAACAGGCCATTGCGGACTCCGTCCGGAGTCCAGCGCGGGACCAGAAAGCAGGACAACCCTGCCTCGGTATAGGCCAGGGTCAGAAAGGCATCACACATGGGGGCGGAGCAGAAGTACTTGTGGCCCGTAAGCCTGTACTCAGTGCCAATGCCGGTTTTACTGCCCACAGGGGTGGCCGCAGTTGAATTGGATCTGACATCGGAGCCACCCTGTTTTTCGGTCATGAACATACCCATGGTCGCACCGGTTTTTTCAGTCACCGGAATATCCCGTGCGTCATACTGACTGGACAGCAGGCGGGGAATCCACTCATCGGCAAGGGCGGGAGTGGTTTGCAGGGGAGGGATGGCTGAATAGGTCATGGCCATGGGACACATGACCCCGCCCTCCACCTGATTGAACATATAACTGAGGGCCATATGGCCTACCTGGGCCCCGGGCCCGGTATGATTCCAGGCAAAGCTGGGAACCTGGTTTTCAATCGCCAGGCGCATCAGGTCGTGGTAGGCCGGGTGGTAGATGACCTGGTTAACCCGCATCCCATAGCGGTCATAAGCCTTGATTTCGGGACTGTATCGATTGGCTTGTTCGGCCAGCTCAAAGATGTCGTTGGTGCCGACCCTGCGACCCAATGCATCCAGGTCCGTCTGCGCCCAGGCAGCGCCTTCACGGTTGACCGCTTCCTGCAGTGCCGGGTCACTGCGCCATAAATCCTGGTCACCCATGTAAGGGGGCATATTGGTGACACTATGGGTGGGCAGTGTGTCCAGGGGTTTGCTTGGCAACATAACCTGATCTCCAAATAATCATCAACAGCCCAATTATGGGAACAAAACCCATCTTAAACAATAAAAAACCAGTTATTCACTATGGTAGCCAGATGCGTTTTCTTGCAGTTATTGAAGAACCCCCGGTGATCGAGCGGATCCTGGATCAGATCGGGGAGTGGTGCCCCTCACCACCCCCCAGAGCACCGCCCGCTGAGCAAGAGTGGCCCAAGG
>Ga0208638_1000247_pt1 | contig 44004 bp, 31 predicted proteins | sample ETNtaG_34_FD_185753 | JGI IMG/M metagenome (GOLD analysis project Ga0208638, IMG submission 185753) | Marine microbial and viral communities from oxygen minimum zone, Eastern Pacific Ocean - ETNP201306SV51 (SPAdes) (version 2) | ecosystem: Environmental > Aquatic > Marine > Oceanic ...
GTAAGGGCACCTCTAATAACGCACATTCGTATTTTTTATTCCCCCTTAGCAAAACTTGACCTGACTAAAGTCGAAGGGGGTGATACAGGAGGTTGTAAGTATAAATAATAGAGTTATTTTGAGCGAAGTGAAGAATCTCATGATTTCAACTAAATTGTAAAACAGAGATTCATCAGAAAAGCCTCAGAATGACATATTCGGACAACCTGCTTATGGAAAAATGTAAACTATTTTATGCCTGTAGAAATAACTGAAAGAGGACAGCTAATAGCTGAATACTTTAAATAAAAACAGAAATGAAAAGTAAAATTGCTATATTAACAATTGGCATAATTTTTAGCGTTGGGACCATTATTTTCTTTTTCCAGCGTCTTCAAATGGTTGTGGAAAATCAAATTGCAGAACAGGTGGTTAATAGCCAGGTATTGCTGGCAAAAACAGGGGGGGAACAAATTGAGCAAATTTTTAAAATGAGCGAAGATGAACTTATTCGTGCCGCACATAGCTTCCCGATACAAAACTTGCTTACTGCTATAGAAAAAAAAGATGAAAAGCAAATTGAGATTTGGAAAACCGCCCTCACCAGTCTATTCATTGCCACGATAGAGAGCCATGAATTTCTAAGCCAGTTTCGGTTTATTGATTCACTTGGGCAGGAAATTGTCAGAGTGGAAAGAGAAAAAGGCGGCAGTATTAACCCGGTTAAAATTCTACAGGATAAATCTAAAGAGATTTATTTTTCTAAAGCTATGAGCATGGATTCCAATCAGTTTTACCTTTCTTCTATTACTTTGAACAAGGAATTTGGAAAAATAGAACTCCCACATCGAGAGATGATCCGCTTAGCGATGCCTGTCAATCTCGTTAAACAAAAAAAAGGAATAGTCATTGTAAATATAGAGATGGATACAATCTACAAAATAGCAGATAATCTTTCCGAACACGCGTGGCTATTTGATAGTTCCGGGAAATTGCTGAGTTGTTCTCTCGGTTTGCCGCAGAAATATCACGACAAAGCGATTAAAACGATTTTTCAGCAAAAAGAAGGTAGCTTTCGCCTCCCGTTGGATTATTACCATGAAGGCGGAGAGAGATCACTTGTAGGGTTTCTACCGGCCAAAATCGTTAGTCAACAATGGTATGTCGGTTCAGAACTGCCTTTTGATGAAATCTTAAATATCATGTCAACAAGTAACAAGATTAGAATTTCTTTGTTTACAATAATTCTGATATTTATTATTAGTTTTTTAATTTATTTCTATAAGCTCTATTCCGACCGGCAAAGCGAGGAATTAAAAGCTGATATGGCAGAAGAATTAGATAAAAAGAAAAGTGATTTTTTAAATATGGTGGCCCACGATCTTAGAACCCCACTTACTTCTATTCGTTCTTATTCAGAACTGCTGTTGATGTACGGGCATAGACCTAATAAGGGACAAGGTGAATATGCTGAGATTATTAAAGAGGAAAGTATAAGACTGAGTAGCTTGATTGACAGTTTTCTGGATATTTCAAAAATTGAAGCCGGATTAGCGGAATATAATCCTGAAGAAATTGAGATCAAAGAAATAATTGATCATTTTGTAAAAGTGTTTCAGGGCGATGCGGAAACCCATAAAATATCGATAAATAGTCAGGTAGAAAAAGAACTACCATCTATATACGTAGATAAAAAAGGGCTGGGACAGGTCTTTTCTAATTTACTTAGTAACTCTGTTAAGTTCACTCCACCGAAAGGTTCCATAAATGTTAATGCTTCCCTGACCACACTAATTAATGAAAAGGGTACTGCGGTGCCGTATGTTAAAGTATCCATATCTGATACGGGGATCGGTATTCCACAGGAATCATTAGATAAAATATTTGAAAAATTTGTACAGTTAAATCGTAGAAGCACTAAATCGATCCAGGGTACTGGCCTGGGGTTGACCATATCTAAAGACATTATAGAACAGCAGGGGGGAAGGATAAGAGTCGAAAGTAAAGAGGGAAAAGGATCAACATTTTCTTTTACCCTCAAGGTTTCGGAGAAAAAAGGCCTATCTAATCAATACGATTCAAAGTGCTTGACAAAAGAAAAATGAGCCGCCCCGGAATCGAACCGGGAACCTACTGATTAAGAGTCAGTTGCTCTGCCAGTTGAGCTAGCGGCCCATTTAGTTAAATTTCAAAAATAGCAGATTCCAAATGTCAAATTGCAAAATAAAACACGCCCGGCAGGAGTCGAACCTGCAACCTACGGATCCGAAGTCCGCCACTCTATCCAGTTGAGCTACGGGCGCAAATCAAAGAACTATGGAATGATTAAACGAAAATTATATTAGCAGAATCATGCCGGACTTTAAACGAAAAAAATTAGCTATGAATTCCCTTTCCTGCCATTTTCTCCGCGCATTCCATGACCATTTCGGATAATGATGGATGAGGAAAAACAGTGTTTGAAAAATCTTCCAGAGTTGATTCTATGTTCAAACCAAGTGTAAAACCGGCAATCATTTCTGTTACATGAGCGCCCATGAGTGATATCCCTAAAACTTCCTTATATTTTTTTTCAACAATTATTTTGACCATTCCCTCTATTTGGTTCGCAACCAACGACTTTCCAATAGCTCGCAGTGGATATGTCCCTGTTTCAATTTCTTCACCGTAAATCTCCCTGGCCTTTTCTTCGGTAAGGCCCACCCGCGCGATCTCCGGGTCTGTATAAATACAACTCGGGATATGATGATAGTTCAGAGGTTTAGGATTCAAACCCGCAATCTTTTCGGCAAAAACAATTCCCTCTGCCGATGCTCCGTGAGCTAAACCGGTTTTACCGACAAGGTCGCCTACCGCATAAAATCCAGGAAGAGATGTTTCATAAAATTCATTTACTTTTATATAAGGCTCATTATCTATTGTCTCCAAATTCAGGCTTTCGATTCCATCAAGAACAGGAGTTCTTCCAATAGAAATTAAAGCGGCTTCAAAATTCTCTTCAAAACTTTTCCCATCCGGTTTTGTAAAATAGACTTGAAGAGAAGGCCTGTTTTTCTTGATATCCGCGACTTTAGTATCCGTATAAAAAACTATTTTACGTTTTGTAAATACCCGCTTAAGCCCGGATGAAATTTCACGGTCTTCTATGGGGAGAATCGTGGGAAGGGCTTCCACTACAGTAACCCGGGAGCCAAGAGAGGAAAAAATAGAAGCAAACTCCATCCCTATAACTCCTCCCCCAATAATCAAAAGTGTTTTTGGTATTTTTTTGAAGTTAAGTATTTCATCGCTGGTCATTAAAAGTTCGGAATCCACCTCCCATGAAGCAGGGACAGCAGATCGTGAGCCCGTTGCCAAAAGGATGTATTTAGCTGTTACCAAATTTGTCGACTCTCCTTTAACGTTAATGCTTTTGTCTTTTAATACTTCAGCTTCTCCCTGTATCAGGTCTATTTTTTTCTTAGAGATTAACTGGGTAAGATTTTTTTGCAGTTGGCTGACAACAGAGTTTTTCCTGTTCTGAATAGCTTCTATATCCAGACCAATCTCATCGGCTATAATACCGATATTTTTATACTCACCGGCCTCTCTATACCGCTCTGAAATATGACACAATACTTTTGTAGGTATACAACCCCTGTTTAGACATGTTCCACCCGGGGATTTATCTCTTTCAATTATTGCGGTTTTCAATCCGAGAGATGCAGCCCGAATGGCTGCCACATAACCACCCGGTCCGGCACCGACAATCGCTAAATCATAGCTTTTCATAAGTTAAACCTCCGAATATAAGTTTTTGACAGGATAAGGGAATGAAACAATTCAAAAAGTGTAATATATTTATTCTGTTAAACGAAATGATTTATTGAATGCTTCATGAAGATATTGAATCACCTGATTGGCATACAACTAAGAATTGAATTCCGTAATAGTGGCAACAAAGTCATAATTTTTAAGAGGGGAGAATATACCGAGAGTAACTAGGATAAGAATAATTGGCGTTAGATAACGGTGCCACATAAATGGAATAAAAAGGCGAGTAAAATCAGAATTTTTTTATAAGTTTATTTTCCTTTAATCACTTTATCAATTTCTCCATCCTCATTTTGATCCAGCTCTATCCTCATCAATTTTCTATCCTTATTATAATATCGATATTCATCCATAACTTCATTGTAATTCGTATCAGCTTCTACCAGATACAAAACTCCGTTTTTATATAATAGTCTTTTATCAAAATTAAAGTTTCTGTTCGTATCGATTTCTGTTTTTACAAGCTTTCCGTTTTTATCAAAAAAATTTTTCTCGTCAACTTGTCCGTCGCCACTCCTGTCATTCTCCTGCCGGATAATCTTTCCCTCCGGATTAAAAAATCGCCATTCTTCATTTTCATCGTTTTCATCCGAATCCATCATTACTTTTTCCAGTTTATCTTCTTTAAAAAAGTGTTCCTGATCAAAAACACCATTTTTATCGCTATCGATAATTGTCCTGGCCAATTTTCCATTTTTGAAAAACTGTTTTTCATCAATTTTATTGTCTTTATTTGTATCCAATTCAATTTTTTCCAGAACTTGGTCTTCATTATAAAAAAGAAACTTGTCAAATAAACCATCTTTATCCTTATCCATCTCGCCACGTATTAGTTTATTGTCTTTGGAAAAAAACATTTTCTCATCAATTTGTCCGTCGCCACTCCTGTCTTTTTCCTGCCGGATAACCTTTCCATCCAGATTAAAATATTGCCATTCGTCATTTTTGAGATTCTCGTCTGTGTCGAACACTACTTTCACCAGTTTGCCACCTTTAAAAAAAAGCTCCTGTTCAAAGAAATCGTTTTTGTCCGCATCAATTTTTGTCCTGGACAATTTCCCATTTTCGAAAAACTGTTTTTGGTCAATTCTTTTGTCTTTATTTGTATCCAATTCAATTCTCTCAACAGTTTGTTCCTTGTTATAAAATAGATACTGATCAAAAAATCCATTTTTATCGACATCTATTTCAGCACGTATTAATTTATTATCTTTGGAAAAAAATCTTTTCTCATCAACTTTACCGTCATTATTTCTATCGAAGTCTCTGGTTTCTTCAGCCAATAACAGAGATGGCAAAAAAAGCAGGCAAATACTAACAATAAAAAGTAAAAGATTTTTATACATTTAGATAACCTGTGTTTTCTTAATTCATGGAGTAAAAAGGCGAGTGAAACCACGCTCAGCGTGATAAAACGAGACTTTTTAAAATAATAAAATTTGTCTGTAGACTTACCCCTGTTTATTTTGCAAAAGATTTCCAGTTAATATTATATTTATATATACAAACGGTGGAGATATGAACTTTTGCTCAAAATATAATTTATTTCCCTTCAATCTTTTTTGTCAGAAAATCAATTCTCTTTCCAGGACTCGAGTTTCGCTCCTGCCTCTGGAAGCAGAACATCTGTAATATTGATCTCCGTGCTGCTTGTCTGGGTCACTATCGAAGCATTTGAGCCTGTGCTTCCAGCAGAGTTTATGGCAATCTGTGGTGCAGAGGGCACGCCGGTCGCAATTTTCAATCCGATAACTACTTCACCACTAACCGTGTCGCTGGAATCAACTGACCCGTCTCCTGTGACATCTATTACAGATGTATCCAGGGGGCAACCGGTATCGTAATCCAGGGCATAAAGAAAGGCATCCCCTCCAAAGCTGCAGGAACTCGTAGTAGGTACAAATGATGTAAAAAACAGTACTCCTGAAGCTACCACTCCTTTGGACAAGACTCGCTCTCCGGATTGGGGAAGGTTGAAATACCATCCGTTAGTAGCAGCATCAGTATCACAAGTACTTGTAGCTGTTGGTACCACGACTGTGGTTCCGGAGGATGAATCTGTTTCCACATCTCTTACAGTAAGGTCTGTCGGAGTTCTGGCAATTCCTGCATCCTTTACTCCATAGAATGCCTGTTGCTCAGTTGTGGAGGCATCGGAAGCAGCAAGGTACCTTCCGGTTCCGGCAAAAGCCCATACGTCGCTATTTGCGTCAGAAGCAATTACCGAAGGTGCAGTAAAAGGCTGGCTGGTTCCCGCATTTAAAAGATCCAGTTGGGCCCAGTTAGAAGAGGAGCTATCAGATACATCATAACGATACATCTTTCCTTTAAGATCGTTCACAAAAATCTTATTAATATAGCCATTGTTGCTTGAATCCACTACCTCGGCTGATGTCATCTGGTTTCCAGTATCATCGCTTACTTTATCGCTCCAGATGAGACTGCCGTCCGAGATGTCATGAACAAAAGTGTAACCCTTCGTGTCGGCATTTCCTGGGCCAGACCCGACAGCCATGGTCCATGTATCTGTCGTCCCAATCAGCATCTTGCCAGTTGCCGGGATAGACCAGCTTTCCCCCAGATTGGATGTGCCAGTGTTAATCCCAACTCCCACCCAATCGAGTTCAACTTTCTGGGAACCATCAGAGTTAAAAAAGGCCTTGACATAAACATCACCCGCACCGACAGTATCGGGAAAATTGCTGATTTGCGAGTTGATCTCAGTAGCAGTACTGGATTTGAGATATCCGGAGCCTGACACATCCTCCCATGCAGGGGTAACTGAGTTGTACCAATACCAAGTGCTTCCATCGCTGCTTATCTGAAACTTAACCTCACCCGCATGGTTCGTACCATAACCGGCAGAGAAAGAAGTGAGCGTAGTATAAGACAAAACGGTTGCCGCTTTGGTTGTAATGGTTGGGTTGTCAGTCGGATAAAGGCTTACTTCAGTGCCCAGGGCTACCGCGGGAATATAAGACTTGTAACGGTGCACAGTGAGATTATCGTACTTTACAAGGGCTCTTTCATTGGCCACCCCGACTCCTCCTGTACCCATGAGGCCACCCTGGCCTGCGGTAAAAGTATGACTGAGCATCAGCGCATGGTCTCTGTAGAATGAAACCGTATCTCCGTTGATTCTGGCCGTTATGACATACCATTGATCGGAACTAATATTCTCCACTTGTGTATTTCCATTTCTCCAACTGCCATCGTAATATCCGATTCTCCATTCATCGGCCCCATCCCTGGCTCCTGCCCATTTCCAGTTGTTTTGGGTTTGCCAGTCAAATGCGATATGACCATTTTGGTACTCCCCTCCGCTCTCGGAAAAAAGATCCACCATGATAACCTTGTCCTCTGTTGCCCACCACGCTGGGTTTGTCCAGTCTGTCCTGTAAAGCTCCTCTGTAATCCCGGAATCTGTATCAGAATTTAATATACCGTTGGAAACTGTCCATGTTCCGCCGGTGGCGGTCCACCCGGAGGGGGTCCCGCCGTCGGTGTTAAATTGCTCACAATGTTCAAAAACGAAACCGCAAAAAGATAGGGGAGTCTGACCGTCTGCCAGGTTCCCGTAATAGAGATAATACCTGTCATCCGAAGAAGCGGGACTGATGGTTGCCTGGACTTCAAACCATACCTCCACACTGACATCGTTACTGTTCCAGATTTTTTTAGGAACACGGTGAATTTCATTACAGGTACTTGTATCGGTACAAAAAACTACTCTCACATCGTCTCCGTCTGATCTGGATTTCCCGGACGATACCAGCTCGTAATGCTCAGCAAAGTCAATATGCACCGGGTGATCATTGAGAGAATTGCCGAGCGGTTCTGTATTGGTAACGGTGATCTGTCTCCGATAGGGAAAACTGTTGTCCCACCATACGGTGGATACAGATGTTTTATTTAAACTTGCGGTGCCTGTTCCGGTGGTTGATACTTCAATTGGTGAACTGCTGTCAGTACAGAGGGTAACGCCTTCACAATCGTAATCTCCAGGCAGGCTGTATTGGTAATAAGATAGAGTTCCAAGACCCGGATACTCCCACAGGGGGTTTGGTGCCTGGCTGGGGTCTGTAATATCCACTGCAAAATACCCGGAGCCCCCTTCTCTAAGACCCTGGATCAACATGGTTCTCCAGTCGGTGAGTTGTGATCCTCCGGAGTCTTCATAGGTAATATAAGCGTCCAAAAGCTTCGGTGTATTGTCTACATAGGCCAGCCGGCAGTATGCTATATCCGTCAGTTCCTTTACTTTTCCTAAAAGCATATTCGGGATCATTCCCCAACGCTCAGTTCCGTCTGCCAGGTTAAATGCCTCCAACATTCCGTTTCCTGAGCCCACATAAGCCACCTTGTCTCTGTCTTTATAAGTGCTCTGAAAAGATGCATAATCGTGTTCGCTGAAGAAAAATGGGGGACCTCCCACTACAACCGGGGAAGAATTGACAATATCCCCTAATTTCCAGATATTTCCATCTCCATCCTCATCCCTGGTACGCCAGTCTGTTCTATTATCCTCGCCACGGAGATAGTTAATCAGGTCATTAATATCTGAGTCACTTACATTAAGATCAGCTTTAAAATCATCAATATCAGCACTACTGAAGCTGTCACGAAAATCCGCCAGATCATCGAGTTTACTGTCTGCGTCAGAGTCCGTCACAGTATATATCGTGCGACTGCTTGCGCTCGCAGTTTCCATGAGTTCTCCGGCCTGCCAGAGTGGCAGGGAAGAGCTGGTATATGATTCCAGCTCAAATGCTTCCATAAACCCCATCCACCCTGTCGGGTGAAAGGACGCTCGAAGAATACGGTCTTCCCCTTCACCGGTTGAGGAAACAACAGAAGCCGCAGTTCCTGAAGCGGCCCTGGCCTGAATACTTGTAATAATAGATTCAAAGGCTACCTGCAACTGAGAGGCATTTTCCGCATTAAAATAGGCTCCACGGCCATTTGCCGCTGAATCCACCAGCAAATCTGTAGCGGATCCACTCACACCACCAAAACCAATCGTGTAGGTAATAAGATTCTGTGTTTCATCCATTGCAGAAAGATCGGTCTCATAATAACAACCCGCCAGATCATCTGCTGCTTTATCGTCATCGGTATCAACATAGTTATTGGGATTACATTCATTAGTTACATTTGCTTCAGTCATGTCTCCACCAGTCGGATAACCGTCAGTAACAATAATAACAAAGCTTTTTTCACACGTCTCATCGAGAGGCGTGGGGAAGACAGTGTTGTCCGGGTTCGTAAATCCGGATTCAAAATAGGTGGCGGCATCCTTGAGCTGCTTTGCGATAGGTGTTTGGCCGAACGCGTTCATAATCAGTCCGGAATTGTTACTCGAATCGCTTACGTCTCCGGAATAGCTGGAAATTGCGGCAAGAAGGGCGGTTTTGTCCGTGCTGATAGGAGCGATCATCAGGCCTCCCAGGTCATTGTCGTCACTACTCGTGCCACGGAATTTATAAGCCATGAGCCCGAAACTCACTCCTGTAGTATTGTTGACCAGATCGTAGATCGCGCTCCGGCCTACGTCGTCCCGCATGGAACTGGCATGGAGAAAGTTCAGGTAATTTCCTGAATAATAGGCGCCAACGTTATACCATCCGGCATTTCTGTTTGGGTGGTTCTTGTAAGACCAACCCTGCTTGGTCAAATTATCCCTCATCCAGTTTTTCACGGTATTGTTGAGACCGGATGGGCTAAAACTAGCAATCGTGGTTGATACCTCGTTTTCGTAAGCATCATAAACTTTGCCTGCTGAAAATGTCTTTCCTGAAGTGGTAGTGTAAGCAGCATAAGTAGTGGTATAATCAAAATCACCCGGGTAGTAGGTCGCCCCTGAGATTTGTTTTGACCCTTTTGCCAGGGCATCGATTGTTTCCCGCATGCTGGCAGAGGTATCGTAAAGGATCAAAACATTTGCCGGAGTATTTGTCTGTGTGAATGGCGGCACATTACAGGTTGTAGCCAGGGCTGCGTTAGAGGTTCCAAAAATGATTGATAAAAGCAGAAGTACGATCTGAAAAAAGCAGCTATAGGTTTTCATGATAGCATCCTCCTAATAACCTGATTTCGTTGGTTTGCTTACCCGAACTGTAATTGTGCTAGCGGCAGTACTGCTTCCGGAGCCGGTAGATACAATTGTATAGTAAATTTTTTTCCACTCGGATCCATAACCGGGCATGGATTGTCCCGGCAAGCTGGCCGAAATGGAATAGGTGTACGAATTGTTCCCAATTGTCCCATTAGGATTAGTTGGTGTGCTGATAATTCCTGTGGAAATCGTATTTATGTATTCCGTCCCAACCTGCCAACCTCCGTCCGCTGTATAAAACATGCTCATATGCTCCTGGAAATTATCACTTATTTTTACATCGGTAGTGGAAGTCATAATACCGGCACTCCCGAGTACAGTGATAAGAACCAAAATTAGCAAAGCAGTAATGAGGGCTATTCCCGATTCGTCTTTGAGTTTCATTTCTATGTTCATAGTATATTTTCCTTCTGATCAGTTTCCAGTTTGCAGAGATCGGTTTCCATATTTTTTTCTGACCCCTGAAACCCGACCTCTAACAGCGGATTTTTGATCCCTGCCAGCTAGCTTCAGAGTCCCACATTTCTTGGACAAACATTAGCCGTCAGGAGCCTTGTCCGGTCAGTCACTCCCTTGTTTGTCGTAGCTGTTATGGATATTTCAATTAACCTTATATCGTCAAAATCATCAGTGTCATCTCCGACAGCATTATCCGGGAGTCCTTCTGTATCGCTTGTTTGTCCATCAGCGTAAGTATAAGTAAAAGAAAGGGCGGTTATATTCTCTGCAATATCCCGCCAAGTGCCATTGTCGTCAACTTGTAAATTACCGCCACTTAACTGGTATGCAACTCGTTCATTGGCATTACTATCAATCGTGCCATCATCATCGTCATCTATAGTCAAATAAATTTTGTCAGAGTCTGTAAGGGCTAATGTAGCTGAATTGCTGTCCGCATAAGCAGTACTGTTCGTGATTCCAAATATCCCGCTCTCTGTTGGATCATATCCGGCCATGCGGATATTTCTTGACATCATATCCATGGCCACGCGGACATTTTGCTGCATCTCCGCCACCCGCTCCTGGGTAGTGTATGCCTTCTGCTGGGAAGTGAAAACTTCATAAACCCCGGACATTACGAGAAGCGTTATACCCATGGCTATCATCATCTCAATGAGAGTAAAACCATGTTGGTTTGCGCTCAAGTTATAAGGAGAACTACCTTTAAATAAATTTTTCATTTAAATTTTTTATTATTGCAATCGTGATTAACCTTTTTTCAGTCTCTATTAAAAATCTGTTCTAACTGTTGAAGTGCTAACACTCTTTGCATTGCCACTATCATCTGTCCAACCTACAGCAATTACAATATCAGCCCGGGTGCCTACGGTTGTGATAGTCCAAGTTCGGCTATATTTAGTACCAGCGCTGCCATCCGCACTTACTGTGTCATTTCCTGATGCCAGGCTTGTAAAAGAAGTATTGATCAATTCCTCCAATTTGTCCTGTCCCAGAGCTGTGGCAGCAGTAAGGTCGTCACTGAAAGAATTAGTCCTGATAACTGATGCTGTCAATGATGCCATACCCAAAAGACCAACAGAGAGGATAACCAGGGCAACCAATACTTCAAGCAGCGTGAACCCCTTTTGAGATTTAGATGTACACAGATTGTCAGGATTTTTTTTCATAATTTTAACTACCAATTAACTCGAGAATTCAAGACTTCGCAGACAATCTTCCTTGGACGAATCTGCGAAGCTAAATTCGTGATTTCTTAAAATCTTTAATTCCAATTGTCGGCACTAGCCCCTCCATCGTGAGACGTTGATATTTTGACAAGACCGGTGGAAAGAACAGCGACGGCACAAATTCTGGATGTGTTATCAAGGTCATATAAATAAACACTGCCATTATCTGTGGTCATTCCTTTTGAAGTAAAAGTTACCGTTTTATCGCCAGCACTGAAGTCAATCCCTCCAGTTTGGTAGGTCCACCCTGAACCAGAGGGTTCATATGCAGGAGCGTTTGAAAGATAATTTACTTCATTAGGGAAATCTACATCTTCCAATGAATTTAATATTGATTCCACATCCGATGTTTTAGCAACTCCGGTGGAGACAGCCTGCAATTTTTTTTGCTGCATATCAGAGTATATCTCCCTACAGGCTATCTTTTCCTTAGAGGTTCTTAGTGTTGAATAAGCCATAGCTATTAATATACTCATTAATACTAAAACGACAACCAACTCTATCATAGTAAAACCCGCTTCGCAGATGACAACTGCCCCCTGCCCTCTGCCCCCTGACCTTTCGTCTTTGATCCCTGACTCCTGATCTCTGGCCCCTGTTTCGATTTCAAATAAATTCATACTTCTCTCTATATGTAGATAGCAGTAGCAAAAGAAATGCCGAATATATAACATATTGTATGTATAGGATTATTATTTTGCAAGGAAAGATTGTATGTAAACTATTTCTCATGTGTGTATCAATTTAGATACAGGAAAAATAGGAAACGGATTGGCATAGATTAAAAAAATAAATTAATTAAAATCTGCGTCATCTGCTTTCAATTCATTTGGTTGCGGCTGTGTTTCATTATGTTAATATTAACTTAAAACAGAGGAGAGAAAGAGCTTGCAAACCTGGAGATTGATTAGAGATAAAAATCATGATGGTTTAACCAACATGGCTAAAGACGAGGCAATTTCCATTGCGTGTGGAGAGGGAAAATCTCCAGCTACACTTCGCTTTTACGGGTGGGAAACCCCTGCGGTCAGTATCGGCTATGGCCAGAAAGCGGAGTCCGACATCAACCTCGATTATTGCAGCTCCGTGGGAATAGACATTGTAAAAAGACCTACTGGCGGACGTGCCGTTCTGCATGAAAACGAGTTAACTTTTAGTTTCAACGTTTCTACTGAAAACCCGCTGTTTCCCAAAAACATTTTAAAATCCCATAAAAAAATAAGCGAGGCTTTGCTTCTGGGGCTTCATAAACTTGGAGTCAACGCTAAACTACAATACAAGCCTAAAAAAGAAATTCAGAGAAATCCCGTTTGTTTTTCCGCATCATCTCTTTACGAATTGATTTTCGATGGGAAAAAAATTGTTGGCTGTGCTCAACGACGATTTAGAAATTCTTTTTTAGAACATGGTTCCATACCTTTAGAATTGGATCGTCGAAAGTTAGCCTCAATTTTTAGAAACGGTTTATCCTTTTCAGAAAAAAAGATAGAACCCTCATTTTTTAAAAACATGGCAGGATTAAATGAACTTGGCGCATACAGTTTTTCTTTTGATCAGCTCATTGAAAATTTTTTAAAAGGCTTTGAACAACATTTTGAAATAACTTTTAAAGAATGTGATCTCTCTGATTATGAGATTGCGTTGATGGGAAAAATCAGAGAAGGTAAGCCATAACGCGGTACGCAGAAACCAAGTCCCAAATTGTAATGACTCAATAGCCAAAGAAATTAGGACCCTGTTTATTTTTTGGTTGTTGTAGCTTTGGTCTTTAAGATTTGTTTGACTCTGGATGTTTGAAATTTGGGTTTCATTTTTTATTTCAATGATGCAAATTACTTGACTATCCCAATTTTTTATGTTACTAAAAAAATCAGCTAAAGGCTTATTGTTAAAGGGCTTTTATTTAAGCAGCAATATTTTTTTCTGTTCGATCTCTCTGTTGCCAAGGGCGAAAAAAAAGGTAAAACCATGCCTCTGAATTTATTGGTTGCCGATGATAGCGCTACGATTCATAAGGTAATCAGCTTGGCCTTTGAGGGTGAGGATGTTACGGTTCTGACAGCAGAAAATGGTCAGGAGGCATTGGATAAAGCCAGTGATGTTGAGCCGGATATTATTTTTGCCGACACTGAAATGCCTGAGCTTAATGGTTTCGAGTTATGCCAGAAAATAAAGGAAAATGAAAAGTTAAAAAAAATTCCTGTTTGTTTAATCCATAGTGACTTTGAAGAGTTTGATGAAGAAAAATATCGAGTATGTGGCGCGGATAGCCATCTTCTCAAGCCTTTTAAATCTGAAGACATCGTAAATAAAGTAACGGAAATAACCAGTGGGTCAGGTAAAGAAAAGATAGATGAAACTATATTAACTGACGATCTTTCTGGAAAAGGAAATATGGAAAGCGAAGAAAAACCTCAAGATAAATCAGAAGAATTGGAAGTATTACCACTTGATGAAGTTGAGAAAGAAATTCAAGGCAGCGAAGCTTTTGAGTTGAAACTGGAAAATGCAATAGATGAACCAGCAGAGAATAACGATACTTTAGTGGAAGATATTTCTGATCAAGAATTTTCGGAAGACGAATTAGCAGATTTGATGGAAGACGTTAAAGCCGATGATGACATAGAAAAAGAATTGGATGAATTTAATGAAGCATTAAATATACCAGATGAAGAATTGGGTGAAGCTGAGTTGCATTCAGAAGAGGATAAACCGGAAGTCTCCATAAAGTCAGAGTCTGAAGTTGAACCTGAAATCGTAGTGTCCGCGCAGGAAGAAAAAGAAGGGCCTGTTGAAGAGGAAGCTCCAAAAGAATCATACAAATCAGAATTGACCGGTGACGAGATTAAAGAAGAAAAAGAAGACCTCATTGAAGATGCCGGGATTCTACCTGACATTAACATTGAAACTCCGGAAGTTAAAAAAGCTGCTATAAACAAACCACCCAAAAGTGATGAGCAACTATCAGAGGATGATTTTGAAAGATTCATCGGAGGACATATTAAAAAAGTAATTGAGAACATTCTTAGAGAAGCGGTTCAGAATGAAGTTGCCGCAATCACTGATAAAATTATCGAAGCGGTTGAGAGAATTGCCCGCGAAATTACCCCCGATATTTCCAAGACGATCATTAAAAAAGAGATTGAGAAGATTAAGAGTCCAGAGGCCTAAAATCCCAGACTTTCCGGAACCATAGATTCCAAAGCACAACCCAAGGTAGTGCTGTATCTACAAATATGAAAAAACCTTTTTTTAGTAACGTTTTTTGACACACACTTTCCCGGAGGAACATGTCAGAGGAGAATTCTCTCCCCAAATTTCCCCTTTAAAAAGGGGCACAGGGGCGGATTTTTTCCTGCTCCCTTACAACTGAACCCTGGTTCCTGAACTATGGCTGATTTAGAAAAAAAATATAACCCTGAAAGGGTTGAAAAAAAATGGTATCAATACGGGTTAGAAAAAAAGCTGTTTCACGCTGATGAAAATTCCGGTAAAAAAGCCTTTTCAATTGTCATACCCCCTCCAAATATAACTGGCAGCCTTCATATGGGCCATGCCTTAAATAGTACTCTCCAGGATATTCTTATTCGTTGGAAGAAGATGGACGGCTTCAATACTCTCTGGCAGCCGGGAACTGATCACGCCGGTATCGCCACTCAGAATGTGGTAGAACGGCAGCTGATGCAGGAAGGATTAAAAAGAGATGAGCTGGGCAGAGAAAAATTCATAAAACGGGTCTGGCAGTGGAAAAAAGAATCCGGCTCCACAATTACCCGCCAGTTAATGGAACTTGGTTCTGCCTGTGACTGGGAAAGAGAGCGGTTCACTATGGATGCTGGCCTTTCTGCCGCGGTGCGGGAGGTTTTCGTTACCCTTTACAAAGAAGGCTTAATCTACCGAAAAAACTATATAATCAACTACTGTCCTCGCTGCAATACGGCTTTATCCGATCTTGAGGTAGAACATCAGGAAATCCGGGGGCATCTATACCATGTAGGGTATCCTTTTTTAAATGGCAATGGATGCCTGGTTATAGCTACCACGCGGCCTGAAACCATGCTGGGAGATACGGCTGTAGCCGTAAATCCGGGTGATTCACGATATGAAAAGATTGTTGGAGAGAAGGTCATGCTCCCCGTGATTGAACGTGAAATCCCTGTAATTGCAGATAAATATGTTGATATGAAATTTGGAACAGGCGCCTTAAAAATAACTCCTGCCCATGACCCTAATGATTTTGAGATTGGGCTGCGTCATGACTTGCCGCAAATTAAAGCCATGGATAATTACGGTGTTATGAGCAAAGAGGCTGGAAAATATGAAGGCATGGATCGTTTTGAGTGCAGAAAAAAATTGCTTGATGACCTTGAACAAAATAACTTACTCATCAAATCAGAAGATTATGTTCATTCCATTGGTCATTGCTACCGGTGTAAAACCATTATAGAACCAACAATATCATTACAATGGTTTGTCAGGATAAAACCCCTGGCAGAGCCGGCCATTAGGGCGGTAAAGGAAGGAAAAGTTAAAATAATCCCAAAAAACTGGGAGAAAACATATTTTGATTGGATGGAAAATATCAGAGACTGGTGCATTTCACGTCAAATATGGTGGGGCCATCAAATTCCGGCCTGGTATTGCGTATCCTGCAGCAATATTCTGGTGGAAAAAGATACACCTGAAAAATGTGATAAATGCGAAGGAACGGACCTTATTCAGGAAACAGATGTGTTAGATACCTGGTTCAGTTCCGCGCTCTGGCCTTTTTCCACATTAGGCTGGCCAAACAAGACAAAGGAACTTGAGGTTTTCTATCCTACTTCAGTAATGGTTACCGGATTTGACATACTGTTTTTCTGGGTAGCAAGGATGATTATGATGGGAATAAAATTTATGGGAGATGTTCCGTTTAAGCATGTTTATATTCACGCGCTTGTTCGGGATGCTGAAGGAAAAAAGATGAGCAAGTCCAAAGGCAATATTATTAATCCTCTTGAGGTAATGGACAGATATGGAACAGATGCGTTTCGCTTTACTCTGGCGGCTTTTGCCGCGCATGGGCGGGACATAAAACTGTCTGAAGAGAGAATCGAAGGATACCGGCATTTTGCTAATAAAATATGGAATGCTTCCCGATTTGCGTTGATGAGCATCGACACGGTCGATGTACTCCAAAAAAACAATAAATCCGCTCCCAATTTTCAACTGTCCCTGGCAGATAGATGGATTTTAAGCCGTATGAACTTAGCAGTAAAAAATGTCCGAAAGTCTCTTGAAGAATATAGATTTAATGATGCTGCAGAAGCAATTTATCAGTTTTTGTGGCATGAGTTGTGTGACTGGTATATTGAAATTGTAAAACCGAGGCTTTACGGAAAAGAACCTGGCAAAGAAAGTGCGGCCGAAATCTTGATGCTAACTCTCGGAACATCTTTACGCCTTCTTCATCCATTTATGCCGTTTATTACAGAAGAAATCTGGGAGCGGGTTAAATTGCTTAGAGTTCTGCCTTCAGGCGACTCGGGAAGCATTTTGCTTGAGCCTTATCCCTTACTTAACAAAGAGATGACAGATTTGCAGGCCGAAGAAGAGATGAAAATAGTGATAGACGTTGTGGCCGCTGTCCGTTCACTGCGAGGTGAAATGAATATTGCACCGGCAAAAAAAATAAAGCTTATTTTGAAAACAGGTAATAAAAAGATAAAGAAAATAATTAGGGAGCAGAGTAGATGGATAACTCAATTAGCCGGTCTGCAGAATTTTGAATTTCAGGAAAAAGGGGATAAACCGGAAAAAGCGGCAGCAACAGTCGTAAATGATGTAGAACTATTTGTTTTAATGGATGATTTGATTAATTTAGAGGATGAAAAAACCCGCCTTCAAAAAGAAATAAAAAAAATCCGGGAAGAACTGGATTTTATTGAAAAAAAGCTTTCCAATCACAATTTCATTAATAAAGCTCCTGCGGAAGTTGTTAATAAAAACAAGAACAGGCAAAAGGACCTTAAAGAAAAGATTTCTAAAGTATTATCTTTTATTTCCGATATTGAGAGATAAGGCAATTATAAGTTTGCCGTAAAAAAAATCGTAGCGCAGCCTTAGGCCGCACAATCAAAATATATTGTATCAATTACTTGCGTGAAAACTTTGCCAAGCTTTGCATAAGGCGCTGTAAAAGACAAAAACTCAACAGCGCCTAAAAAAATTGATATTTTTGTTCTTTTTCCTTGACATTCTTGAGTAATTCGGATAAATTTGTGCATATTATTTTATAAGGATAAATCGACAAAGGGAAAGGGGGTGCGTCACAAGAAAACAGTCAACGGACTTATTAAGTTAAAGAAAAAAAGTGTACTAAATTAAATTGTAAATGATCCGGAATACGGATTGCATATTAAAAAATATTAGGAGAAAATAATGAAAAAATTGATTACAGTGATGATCGTAGCAGCTGCTTTAGTGGTTGTTGGGTCATCTAATAATGCTTTTGCTGCTAATGCGACAACTAACCAATCTATTGTATCACCTTATTGGCAGGCAGATACGAACAGTATTTATACTTTCATAGCTGTTGCGGTTCCTTCGATAGCTGGAGCAACCAGCAGGGCTGTCTCAGTAACTGCAGTAACCTCAACGGGTCAAACTGCTGCCACTTTAACTATTGATGTAGGAACAGTAGGAAGGTTTTTTATCGCCAACACTAATCATTCTTCAATAAATAGTAGTGCAATAACTGGCGCGAATTGGATATCAACAACCGGTAAGGGTCACGTAGTTATTGGAGCTGCGGCTCCCGATGGTGGGGCAACTGTTGCAACTGGATTGAATTTTGCCTCTACTTTGAGTGCTTGGGGAGCTGTTGTAATACCTGGTGGAACAGGTTTTGCTATGGAGTTTATTGGTGATCTGAGTGATACTATTGCTATTGGTACCGTAACTGCTGCTACTGCAGAGGTCGGACTATAATTTTTATTGTTTAAAATTTTGTGTTTAACGCTAACCTCCGTTCCTTTCAAAGGGGCGGAGGTTTTTTTTGCTGTTGTCCGTAAAAAGTGCCTGGCACTTTTGTCTTGCTTTCCCTGGTATCCTGTCCAAATTTCTTAGGAGGTTGAGCTGCTGAAAAAACTTTTATTTTTTTTTGTACTTGCAGTCTTTTTCGGGTGTTCCAATAAGGAAACAAAAGTGGATGTCGAAGAATCTAATGCCCATTATCAACTGGGAATAGAGTTTGCCCAATACAGGCTCCTGAATAACGCCGTGGAGGAGTTTCTCCTTGCTATAAGGTATAACCCGGATAATATTAAAGCCCACAGTAAATTAGGCCTTCTATATTTCAACATGGGTCAAAATGATAAGGCGGAGAAGGAATGGGAAAAGACTGTAGCTTTAAATCCAAACTATGTTAAAGCATATATCAACCTTGGAACTCTCTATTACATATCTAAAGAGGATAAGGAAAAAGCATTAGAATTCTGGGAAAAAGCATTGTCTATTTCACCAAAAGACGCCGATGCCCTGACTAATATTGGAAATTACTATAAGGACAAAAGCGAGTTTGAAAAAGCTGTTCAATATTACGAAAAGGCCAAAAAAATAAAGCCCCATTCTACATTAATACTGAATAACATAAGTCAGGCATATCTCTCAATGGGAGAAGTTGACAAAGCAGAAAGAACGATTTTAGTGTCAAAGGAAATCAAGCCGGATAATCCTTCAACAAATTTTCAATTGGGGAAATTATATTATCAAAAAAAAGAATTAGACAAAGCCGTTGAAGCATATAATAATGCCATTGCAGCGTCTCCGAATTTTGTGCAACCCTATTATGAGCTGTCTTTGATTTACCTTAACGATAAAAAAGATTTTTTAAAGGCGGAATCGATGGCGAAAAAAGCCCTTGAACTCAAACCTGCCGATGAAAAATATAATAAACTTTTTGAGTCAATTAAAAGAAGTGTCAAGGGGCAGGGGTCATGAGTTAAGGCTTCTTTTCTTGACCCTTGACCCTTTTATTTAAACCGGCATTCGCATTATTTCCTGATAGGCCTCAACGACCTTGTTTCTCACCTGCATTGTCAGACGAAACGCGATATCAGCTTTACTTAACGCGAGCATGGTTTCATGGATCGATTGTGTTTTTCCCGTAGCAAGTTCTTCAACAGTTTTATCCGCTTTTAACTGAAGGTCATTTACCTTTTCCAGGGATTCGACAAGAGATTCGCCAAACGATTTTTCTCCCTTTTGTTTAACGGAAGTTACATTCTCTGCCCCGCTCAAATTCCCAAGACCCGGATTTAAAATTGTTTTAAGACCGCTTTGAATTGTTATATCATTCATATTTTATATCCACATTCCTAAATCTAAAATGCAAAACCGGCTTGGGGCCGGAACCAAATGGGGCTACCGTCCTATTGTGCATATAACAAATTTCTGCCATAAAAAAGCAAAAATTATTGTTATGTGACTAAATCGACTTATCTCTTGCCTTCTTCGATAGCATAGCGTAGGATGCCGCCTCTTTTTGTCATTGCCTGAACAATGGAATTGTACATTAATTGAGTTTCTACCAGTTTGGACATTTCTTTTTCTATTTTTACATTGTTACCATCAGGGCGGGCAGGGTCATTTTCTTCTGAAACGGTCGGTTTAACTTTATCAATCTGCTTGATATCAGCGGTAAAATGCTTTTTTTGTGTTGCTTTCATTTTAATCTGATTCCCTGTGCCTATTGCGCTCTGTAACTGTTCATCAAACTTAAGATCAACGGCCTTATAACCAGGTGTATCGACATTAGCAATATTGCTTGATATCACGCTGTTTTTCTGAAGATGTAAATCAAGGCTCTTTTTTAAAAGCTTTGGCGTTTTATCTGAGAATAACATTCGATCTAATATTTCCATTTTTTTCTCCAAATATTAAGAGTAAAGGGAAATAGAGAAAATTATTTTTCTATCTTTTCTCATTGCCTTGTGCCTTGTTTTAAAAGCAAAATCAATGCCTGCTAAATGCTCGAAATAGAAATTTGCAGGATATCAGATTTTTGCACAAATAAATCAATGGTTTAGATAAAATTATGGGCTGTTTTTTTTCGTTCCATGCCGCTTTTTTCCCTCTGACGGGAAAAAAAAGCCTCATAGTCATTTTTTTGACTTTAATTGCTGCAACTGTCTATAATGTAAGCGTTAAGTAGTCAACTATCAACAGACAGCATAATGAACCAAAGTGCGTTTTGTCTCGAAGTGTCTTACAGAACAACTTCAAAGCAACAGTGTATGTATAAATGATTAAAAAAACTTCCGCAATAATTACGGCGGCAGGTCATGGCCGCCGGATGGGCAAGGGCAGAAAAAAACAGTTCTTAATGCTTGGTGAGAACCCTGTTATTGTTTACACCCTGCAAACATTTGAAAAGAGTGATTCTATTAATGAAATTATTCTGGTAGTACCTGATGATGGAATTGATTATTGTAAACAGGAAATCGTAAACAGTTATAAATTCACCAAAGTTAAAAAAATAGTTACAGGTGGAGAAAAGCGTCAGGAATCGGTTTTTAATGGTTTGAAAAGTGTTTCCCGGGAAATGGATTTGGTTGCAGTTCATGATGGTGTTCGCCCGTTTTTGAGCAAATCTATTCTTGAAAACTCTATAAAAAAAGCTAAAGAAAAAGGATCTGTTGTTGTTGCCATACCGGTAAAGGATACTTTAATGAAAATTTCAGATCAGGGGATGGTCGTTGGAGGTCAAAACAGAGATTCCATATGGCGAATTCAAACACCTCAAATTTTTAAAAAAGAGATTCTCATTAGCGCTTTTGAAAAAGCTCTGAAAGATAATTTTTGTGGAACCGATGAGTCCACCCTCGTTGCACGGCTGGGAATCCCGGTTTATGTGGTCAATGGATCTGAGTTAAATATAAAAATTACAACTCCGGAAGATATTGACCTGGGGGAGTCTATTATGATGGCTCAAAGTAAAAAACAAGATGGAACTAGAAAATCCTAAATTCGAATATCGAATTCAAGTCTTCTCAGGCATTCTTCGTAGAGCGAATCTTGGATGTTTTTACCAAAAATACAAACAAATACGAAATTTAAATTTCAAATTTCCAAAACGGAGAATCATATTGTTTTAAACTTTTTTTCATTCAGATTTGTTTCTTGTTTCAGATTTCGAATTTATCTTTAAAAAAACTATGATTATTATCATTTTAGCTGCTGGAAAAGGAACTCGAATGAGGTCAAAAAAAGCAAAGGTTCTGCATCTCCTTCATGGCAAGCCTTTATTAAAATATGTTATTGATCTTGCATATAAAATAAAGCCGGACAGTATTTTTGTGGTAGTTGGTTTTCAGAAGGAAGAAGTGAAAAAGAAATTTGTATCAGAAAACATAGAATTTATTGATCAGGAAGAACAACTGGGCACGGGTCACGCGGTTATGCAGACAAAGTCTTTCTTAGAAAACTTTGAAGGGGAGGTGCTGGTTTTGTCCGGCGATGTTCCTTTCTTAAGGGAAAGTACTGTAAATGAAATGATCAGGGATCACAGGTCGAATAATGCGGCTGTTACCTTATTGACAGCAGAGAAGGATAATCCAACCGGATATGGGAGGATAGTGAGAAACAGCAATAACAATATAGAAAGCATTGTTGAAGAAACAGACTGCTCTAAAACCGAAAGAACCATAAATGAGATTAACTCAGGAATCTACTGCTTTAATAAAAAGTTTTTACTTGAATCTTTAGAGGAAATTGACCAAAATAACGTTCAACATGAATATTATTTGACTGATATAGTTAAAATAGCATTTGACAATTCATTGCTGGTGATGTCTGCTAAGGTGTTAAACCCGGATGAAATAAACGGGATTAACACAATAAAAGATTTAGTTGAGGCTGAAAAGTTTTTAGAAGATTAGATAAGAAATCCCTGAAGCGGCGAGTTGCCGCAAGCAAATGACTACCGACCAGTGTATTAACAAATCTTCCTAAAAAAAGTTTTGTAATTGAATAGTATAAGAATTAGTTAGATTCCCGATTAAGTCGGGAATGACAAGAATGCTCAATGTGCCATTCCTGCGGCAATCTATTTTTATAATAGAATATTATGAAGAGGGTTCAGAAGAAAAAGCTGACTCCTGAAACCTGATCCCTGACAACTGAACTTATAAAGGATTTAAAATGAAAGCGTTGATTCTTGCGGCCGGAAAGGGGAGCAATTTGCTTCCATTTACAGCAACTAGACCCAAAACAATGATTAATGTTGCGGGTAAATTTGTTCTAGAGCGTACAATTGAGCTTTTAAAAGAAAGTGGTATCAATGTTATTAATATAGTCGTTGGCCATAAAAAAGAGAAAATAATTAATTTTTTTAAAAACTCGAACCACTCAAATCTAAACCTCCATTATATAGAACAAAAAAGATCAAGCGGCATTGGGGACGCTGTTTTCCAGGCCCGTGATAGGTTTGATCCGGGAGAATATTTTATCCTTATTTATGGGGATATATTAACTGCGGCTAACATTTTCAGCCATACTCTTCAGTCTTTTGGTTCTACAAAATCTCCTGTAGCTTCCATCTGTTTAACTTCTTCTTCCGGAATGTTTGGAAATGTGTACCTTGATGAGGAAATGAAAATAACCAGGATGATTGAGAAACCCAAAAAACCGGATCTTGGCAATTATGTCTTGTCAGGTGTTTATATCCTTCCCGCGTCTTTCTTCGATCTATTAAAAAAAAGCAACAAAAGCATGGAAAAGGCATTTAGCAAACTTATCGAGAAAGGAGAACTTACCGCATCCATCTGGGAAGAAGACTGGATAGATATCGCTTATCCATGGGATATTTTAAAAGCGAATAAAGTAATAATGGACTCCTGGAGAAAAGCAACAATAGCTGAATCGGTTCATTTAAAAGGGGATGTTAAAATTAACGGTCCCGTATTTATAGATGAAGATGTGGAAATAAGGTCCGGTACCATATTGGAAGGACCTTGTTATATAGGAAAAAGAAGTTTCATAGGAAACAATGTGCTGGTTAGGAAATATACGTCTATTAGCGCCGATTCTGTTATTGGATATGGGGTTGAACTAAAAAACAGCATCTTATTTGAAAAAGCAAATGTGGGGCGGCTTTCTTTTATCGGTGATAGCGTTTTGGGCCATAATGTCTATTTTGGCTCAGGAACTATGACTATTAACCATACAGATAACCGAAAATCCGTCAAAGCTAAAGTAAACAAAAAGAAAGTCGATTCTCATTGTGAAAAGCTTGGGACATTTGCCGGAGATAACGTAACCATCGGTACAAGTAATTCACTGCTGGCAGGAACAATCATACCCTCGGGCAAAGTAATTCCTCATAACCATTCGTACCCAAAATAATATGTGTGGCATTAGCGGCATAGTCGGTCTACAAAATATTTCAAATCCCCTGGTGACAAGTATCAGGAATCTCGAATACCGTGGATATGATTCCTGTGGTGTGGCTGTTTTAAACGGGAGAGGAAAGATAATTGTTAAAAAGAATATCGGCTCTGTTGACGAGGTAAACGATGGAGAAAAACTCACAAAACCAAAAGGACATATTGGTATTGCTCACACACGCTGGGCAACCCACGGCAGAGTAACAAAGGCCAATACTCATCCTCATTTGAGCTGTCAGAAAAAATTTGCCTGTGTCCACAATGGTATTATCTCCAATTACCGCACATTAAAAAATCTACTGGTCAAAAAAGGACATAAGTTTTTGTCGGAAACAGACACAGAAGTTATTGCCCATCTTTTGGAAGATTTTTATAACACGACCGGTGACGTGGAAAAAACCTTTTTAAAGACGCTCAATAAATTGGAAGGTACTTTTGCTATTGCAATGATTACTACTTTTGATTCGGATAGAGTGTATTGCGCAAAAAAGGAAAGCCCCCTGATTTTAGGGATTGGCGATGATGCAAATTACATCGGTTCTGATTTTAACGCTTTTATTGATTTTACAAAAAATTCTATTGTTCTGGATGATTTCGAATATGCCATAGTTTCTAAAGACAGTTATGTGGTTAAAAATTTTAATCAAGGAAATATTATTGAAAAAGAAATTACCTGTATTCATTGGGATGCTGAGATGTCCCAAAAAGGCGGATATCCTCATTATATGTTAAAAGAAATTTATGAGCAGCCACAGGCTATCATAAATGCTTTAAATATTGATCAAAAACATATTAAAAAGACAGCCAATCGAATATTAAAAAACGATAAAAACTATCTGCTGGGTGTTGGAACAACCTACTATGTTGCTCTTTTAGGTGAATATGTTTTTTCTTCAATGGCTCAAAACTTTGTTCCAGCCATCAGTTCAGACGAATTTAAACACCTGGGAGAAATTTCTAAAAAGTCTCATGTTATGGCGCTCTCTCAATCCGGTGAAACATATGACACCCTGAATGCTTTGAAGTACGCAAAGAATAAAGGCGCTTGCTCCACAGCAATTGTCAATGTAATTGGCTCTTCCATGTCACGTCTGGTAGACCAGACAATTCAACAGGGATCAGGCCCTGAAATTTGTGTGCTCAGCACAAAAGCAGCATTCGCTCAGATGATTATTCTTAACAGGATTGCTTTGGAGATGGGTGTCAGTAAAAAAGTCATTTCCTCTGCAAAGAAAAAGATTATCGAAAAAGGCTTGAAGGAACTTCCAAAATATGTGTCACGGGTACTAAATGAAAAATCCGGTTTTGTCCACACAATAGCCAGGCGTTATTGCCATATTAAAAACTGGCTTTACCTGGGAAGAGGGCTTTATTATCCAATTGCTTTAGAATCGGCTCTTAAAATGAAGGAAGTTGCATATATCCATGCGGAGGGAATGCCGGTCGGCTTTCTAAAACATGGAACTATCGCTATGATAGATCCGGATCATTATGCTTTAGTATTCGTTCCTCCAAAAGAAGACAGGGAGCTCTATGAACTTACTATGGGAGGAGTCGAAGAAATAAAAGCCAGGAATGGCTTTGTTTTAGCGTTTCATTTTGAACCGAAGGATTCGAAAAGTGGACTTTTTAATGAAGACATTGTTTTACCCAAAGTTGAAAAACATGTTGCTCCTCTTTTACAACTAATATTGGCCCAGCTCCTTTCTTATTTCACAGCAACAACTCTTAAAAGAAATGTTGATCGGCCACGTTCCCTTGCCAAATCTGTCACTGTAGCATAGGTAATTTTCAGTGATCAATTTATTTAATTATTCAACGATTCCAACTGAGAGCAACTCACAAGAAAGATTCTTCTCTTCGCTCAGAATGACAAACGAAGGGCTCAGAACGACACTTCTTCGCTGTCATTCCTTCACTACGTTCTGCACAGGCTGTGCAACCGCAGAATCTCAGCATTGAAATTCCAATAGATAAATTTAGAACTAATTGTTAATTTTCTAATTCTCTCCCTAATGGCTTAAAAAGGACAATCAGTATAGGCAGTAAAGTTAAATTGTTCATTAAAGCGACAAGCATTGCCAGCCCTGTTAGCAGTCCAAAATAAAGGGTCGGGATGAAGTCGGACAACGCTAAAATCGAAAAACCCACGGTAACAGTAATTGATGTGTAATAAATGGCTTTGCCTATACTACCGTGACAGCGGTTTAAAGTAGCCCTGTAGTCATGGTCTTTTACAAATTCAACTTTAAACCGGTATATATAGTGTATGGAGTCATCTACTGCAATACCTATTGTAATTGCCGCGATTGTAATGGTCATCATGTCCAGGGGGATTCCAACCCATCCCATGATTCCCAAAACAAGGCCTGCGGCAAGGATGTTGGGAATAATGGCGATAAAAGATAAATAAATATTTCTAAACAAAATTATAAACATAATAAGTATGGCAATAAAAACCGTGCCTATCGTAAGGATTTGGGATCTATAGAGACTCTGAAGCATATTGTTATAAAGTACTGCCATGCCCGTAAAATGTACATCTTCCTCGGAAAAATTCATCTCTTCCACAAGAAAACGGTTTATTTTATTTATCAGAGCTTTTCGCTTCAGGTTCGGGTCTGTTTCCATAAGACGCATGGTAATACGAACTTGATTTGCGTCTTCGGATAAGTATGGGGACACGAGAGTCTTCTTTACATTTTCCGGTATCATTTTCTTTCGTAATACAGCCAGGTCAAAATCGTCGGGCATCTTTCCATCGTTCAGTGTTCTGAAGACTTTCAGTGATGTGGCAATAGACTGAACTTTACCGACGACCGACAATGAATCCAGATAATCATGAATTTTTTCTACCTTCAGCAGCATATCCGGATGAAACCAGTAATTGGGTTCCTCTTGTTTTTCTTCTCCTTCAAATTCATCTTTAAATTCGTCATCAAGTTCTTCCTTTTCCTCTAATTCCAATTCTTTAAGGAAATCAAAAAAATCTTTGTCAGGATCAATGATGATCTCAAGTGGAGTCGTTCCACCTAATTGGGTATCAATTACCTTCATGCCTTGATAAATTTCTGTTGTACTCTTAAAGTTATCAATAAAACGATTCTCTACCTCCAACTTTAAAATACCAATTACGCTAAATATAGCTAATGTAAAAGAAAAAAATAGTATCCCCTTATAGTTTTTTTGAGTGAATGAAGCAATGGCAAGGGTTAGTTCTTTTGTAGGGTCGGCGCTGGAACCCGCTTTCTCCGGGCTTAATAATACCAATGCTGCTGGGAAGAAAATAAAATTTAGTGAAAATGCCACGGCGATACCGATAGTCATCATCCAACCAAAATCAATGACAGGTCGAATACCGCTGACGACCAAAGAACAAAACGCGACAATTGTTGTCACTGCCGTGTAAAAACAGGGTGTTGCCATGTGGCCTACCATATCCAAAACCAAAGTTTTCTGATCCAGATCAGGGGTTTCGGCTAGCGAGTCACGATAACGAACTATCAGGTGTATGGTTAATGCCATTGTGATGATAAGCATCAGGGATGTGAAATTTGATGAAATAACTGTAACGCGCCAATCCACAAAGCCAAGAAAACCAACCATTACTACGGCAGAAATGGTACAGCATGATAAAGGAAGAATTATCCAGCGCAGTTTTCTGAAGAAAAAAAAGAGGGCTAAAATCAAAAAACATAAAACTCCAAAACCGAATACAGCAAGGTCGTGTTCAATAAAACTGATCATGTCCGCTACTATCATGGAGATACCGCCTAAAAACATCTCCGCTTTATTCCTGTGTTTGTCCATAATTTGGCGAACAGCTTCAATATCCTGCCGTTGTTTGTCGATTGCTATGGCGTGGTGTTCTTTAAATTTTCTAATGACTTTATTTAGTTCATCCGATTCTTCGACAGTCAGTCCGGATTCCAGTGTTTTCTCTTTAAGCCAAGTACGCCTGTTCAATAGAGAAAAATATGTTTCATCACGCTTAAAGATAACTTGTAGGACTGTTGTTTTCGCGTCAAGGCTCATCATGAGTTTTCGGTAAATAGGGCTTTCCAGAAATTCTTTACGGGCAAGTTCTTTATCCAAACCCGGAGTTTGCAATGTTCGTATTTCAGTAGACAGTTTGGAGATTTTGACATTGGGACTATTTAACAAGGGGACGTCTAAAATAGTGACTACAGACTCTACTCTTTCCAATTGAGCCAGCTCATTGCGCAATGTCTTTAAATCAGCAAGAGAATTTTCAGACATTATGTCTTCGAATGGAGTATAGGTGATGACCAGAAAATCGTTAGAACTATAAATCTTACTGATGGAGCGGTAATAACGTAAAGCTTCGTCATTTTCCAGGACAAGGGATTCGGCAGAGGCATCCAGCTTAAAATTTTTTATCTGCAATCCAAAAAAAATAAGGACCAGGGCTACAAACAGTAGCGAAAACCAGGGCCTCCTCAGAACAACTTTATCATAATAATATAATAGACGGGAACCCATGAGTTTAATCCTTAATACTAACGGGGGGGGTAACTACAAATAGAAAATTTTCCGGTTCGTCATAAGTTATATAGTCGCTTTTATCAATAGTTTCTAATAGCTGGTACTAACTCAACGGTTTCTAAAAAACTTCATCGGAAAATATAATTTTCACGGATAACAGATATAATTTTCAAGAAGTTACCAAAATAATGGGCTAAAGTCAAAAATTTCTATTTTTAATACAACGCCTCTCTTTAAAGAAAAAACATAGTTGAAAAGAAAGGAAACTACTGATAGCTTAAATCGCTTATACAATAAAATTTTTATAATAAATCACTTTAATTTTCGTTGCTATTTATGGTAAAATTTGCGGAATTGGACTCGGTTTTGAACACTGCTACGCGAAGATGAGAAAATTATTATGAAAATTTACAACCTGTCAATAAAGATATATTTTACAGTTGCAGTAGTAATTTTGTTGTTTTTCCTTGAGTTACCTATTACCCAGGCATCAGAAATTACCGACGGTGTAAAGAACACCATAGACTCGATTATTGATATAGTTTCTAAAGAAGAGTTAAAAAATGATGCAAAAAAACCTGAAAGACGGCAGCTGATAAGGGAGGTAGTAAGTAAAAAATTTAGTTATTATGAAATGTCCAGAAGATCTCTGGCTAAACATTGGAAAAAGAGAACCCCGAAGGAAAAAAAAGAATTTATGTCTCTATTTGGAAAACTACTTGAAAACTCCTATGCAAATAAAATAGAAAGTTACACTGATGAGAAAATCATTTATGTCAAGGAATTGGTGAAAGGAAATGTTGCGCTTGTAAAAACTATCATTCAAAAAAATGATGATGCAATCCCTGTTGATTATAAACTGATCAAAGTAGACAATGACTGGAAAATTTACGATTTTATTGTAGAGGGCGTAAGCATGATCAGAAATTACCGGACACAGTTTAAAAAAATCATTCATAAATCTTCTTACGAGGAGTTGGTAAGTAAACTCAAAAAGAAAGTAGACAACATTTCAAATAATAATGTTGAATCGGATAAGTTGAGTTCATAATATAGATATTTTTCATTTTTATTATATATAAATCAAACAGTTACGAACCCACAAATTGAAAAAGAGAAATAATTAGTGAAATGAGCGATTGCTTATATTAGTATCCCGAAGGAGTTCATCTGATAATTGATTTTGTCGCCGGTTATCGTTACTTTCAATATCGCACCTTGTACCTGTTAAGGCATTTTTTATGAAAATAAATTACAGATTTTTTTCGATTCTGTTTTTTTACTTATTTTTTGTTTTGGCGTTAGCTGAAAAAGGTTTTGCAGAAAATCTTTTCACAAATGAAAAAACAATACCTTTGGAACTTTCAGAAGTTGATCAGCATAAACCTGATATATCCATGGAAGTGGTTGGTGTGCCCGATGATTCGGGTGAACAGGAGGCAAATGAAGAACTTGAGGACGATGTTTTTGATGAAGATATCGGCGATGAAGATGAAGCCATATATGATCCCATAGAACCTTTTAACAGATTAATGTGGTCTTTTAATGAGAAATTATATGATAACGTCATGGAACCGGTTGCACGAGGGTATAGCAAAGTACTTCCTGAACCTGCGAGAATAATCATAAAAAACTTCTTTTCAAATTTGACCGAACCGATAGCATTGATAAGCAGTGCTGCGCAAAATAATAAAGAAAAAGTAGATAGATCTATTGGGAGATTCCTGATCAATTCTACATTAGGTATAGGAGGCTTGTTTGATCCAGCAGGGAAGATTTTTAATATAAAAAAAGCCAATGAAGACTTTGACCAGGCGCTTGCTTATCATAACGTTCCAAGCGGTGCGTATATTATGCTGCCGATTTTTGGTCCCACGACCACGAGAGGGATTGTTGGAAAAATATCTCAAGCCTTTATAAGTCCCGAATTTATTTTTGGGATAGATTTTCTTACGGCAGCAGGGGTTAGAAGTGAAGAAATGGTCAATGATGTTTCACTCAATCTGGGACAAAAAGAGGAACTGGATTCTTTTGCCTTAGATCCGTATACCAGCGTAAAAGACTTCTATATCCAGCGCCGCAAAGCTCTTATCGAGGAATAGATATTATCAGTTAAAAAAAAATTTTTCTATCTCTTCCTTCACGCCTTTGATCGAATTTTTCTGGAAAACCGCATTTCTAAACAATGTAGCCTTTGGCATATTTTTAACATACCATGGGTATTGCTTTCTCATGCATAGAAATGCCTGCTTATCCCCTAATAGATGAGCACAGTGATTTAAGTGTCTAAGGAGAACTCTTCCTCGTTCATCAGCTAAAGGGTTTACAAGAATATTTTCATTTTTTAATAGTCTCAAGATATTTTTAAATATCCATGGATTTCCAAACGCTCCACGTCCAATCATCACACCATCACAGCCAGTCACGCTCATCATCGAAATAGCGTTATCAGGAATGAAAATATCTCCATTCCCGATTACAGGTATTTTTACAAATTCCTTTACATGGCGTATGATGTCCCAATCCGCCTTTCCGGTAAAGTGTTGAGATGCTGTTCTTGGATGGACAGTTATAGCATCAACGCCGCAATCTTCCGCTATTTTTGCAATTTCAACCGCATTAATAGAATGAGAATTCCAGCCGGATCGAAATTTTAACATTAATGGTACGGATATTCTTTTTCTTACCTCTAGCAGTATCCGGAGCAATAATTTTGGATTTTTCATCAAAGCGGCTCCGGCATTATTTCTGGTTATTTTTTTCACTGGACAACCTGCGTTAATATCCACAATGTCAAACCCCCTATTTTCAAGGATAGAGGCGGCTCTTCCCATAACATCTGGCTTTGCACCGAACATCTGAACTCCGACCGGCTTTTCCAACTGATCCGTTTTAAGAAGAGGCTCTGTTTTTTTATTATTGCGGACCAATGCCTCTGAACTGACCATTTCAGTAAAACACAGTCCCGCGCCAAACTCTTTAGCAATCAATCTGAAAGGGAGAAAGCTAATACCGGCTGCAGGGGCTAATATCAATTTACTGTTAAGCTTCACAGAACCTATTTTCATATATTTTGCTATCACTCTATAAAATCTTCTTTTTTTAGTCGCAGTTTGGTTTTTCCTTTTACTGCGACTTATGCAAAGCTTATCTCCGCTGTTTAGCTTTTATTTTTTTTAGTCGTTGTTTAGTTTTTTCCTTTTACAACGACTTATGCAGAGTACAGCGGCTTATGCAAAACTTAGGCGCTGATTGCTTCTTTCTTTTTCAGCAGAGCTGCTCGGCTATAAACCTGGTAAGCAACAGGCAGTACGCCGTAAGCATAAAAACCTGGCAACTGCCAAATGGCTTTTTGGTTGCTGCTATGCCGCATTATGGTATTATTATATCATGCATACCATTAGCGAAGTAAACGATAAAATCCAGCATTTGCAGAACAATATTGAAAAAGTTATTGTAGGAAAGTCCGATGTAATTCAAAAAGTGTTGGTAGCCCTTCTTGCTCGTGGTCATTTGCTGATAGAGGATGTTCCCGGTGTAGGAAAAACTTCCCTTGCACAGAGCCTGTCGAAATCTTTAAACCTTTTGTTTAAAAGAATCCAATTTACGAGTGACATTTTACCTACTGATATCACAGGGGTTTCTATCTACGACCAGAAAGATATGGAGTTCAAATTCAGACCGGGACCGCTTTTTGTCAACCTGGTTCTTGCGGATGAAATAAACAGGGCAGCTCCTAAAGCTCAGAGCGCTTTGCTGGAAGCTATGAATGACAACCAGGTTTCTGTGGACAATATAACCCACAAACTTCCGGAACCTTTCATGGTTATTGCCACACAAAATCCCGTGGAATATTATGGGACCTATCCGCTCCCTGAATCTCAATTGGACAGATTTATGATGAAAATTAAAATGGGATACCCATCCGGCTCATATGAGAAAAAAATGCTTCTTGAAAGAACAAATGGTTATAAGAAAATTAATATTGATCCGGTTTTTAACGCAGACGAACTAATTGACATTCAAAGGATGGTGGAAAAAGTAAAAATAGAAGATTCCCTGCTAAACTACATGGTATGCATCATTACAGCAAGCCGGGAATCCAAACATCTCGGGCTGGGAGTCAGCCCACGCGGGGGTTTGATTTTTCAACAAGCAGTTCGAGCTCACGCCTTGCTTGAAGGCCGCGATTACGTTATCCCTGATGATTTTAAAGATTTAGCTGTTCCCATACTTGCCCATCGCGTTATTGTTGATGCCAGAAAGGGCTCCTACCAGTGTCGCTCTGAAGACGCTGACATCATCATTCAGGAAATTGTCAACTCTATACCTGTCCCAATATAATAAAAAAATGATTTTATAAGCGGAGAATTTTCGCAATAAAAGCAACATAGATCAGACTTAAAATAATTACTGAAACATTAAGCATCATAGACACACCATGTACTTTTTTGAATGCTTTTCTTAAATCTTCTTTTTTGGTTTCTTCAGACGTTTGTCGAATTTGCTGTTTTATACTTCGGGCTTTAGTCCCTACTATAAGTCCGGAATAGAAGGTTATGCAGGTCATTACAGCAATTATTGATAACGGTGCAATAACTGTTTTTAATTGTCCTCGTCCCAGCCAGAGAAGTGTTCCCAGTAGCAATAAAGAAGAGATATAACCGATAAGAAAATATTTTGGGAAAATATCTCCTACTACATCCCCCGCTGTCTCTTTTGGCAGAATAGAAAAAATAGAAGGAGCGGCAATAAATGAGAAAAAAATCATACCGCCAAACCAGACAACCAGAGTTAATAAATGAATATATGTAATTAACATAACATTATTGTTCAGAAAGCAATGTCAAATAATATGCTAACCTTTTAGTTATCAATATTTACTAACCATTACCCTGTTTTTTAAAATTATCTCCCATTTTAAATTCAGAAAGTAGTTGTATTGATTAGTATATTTTTTCTGTTCCATAAAATCAAACTTAGATATAATGCGTGCAGAACTAATGCAAACCGCCATCGTTCAAGCAGGAGAGAAAAGAGAACTTGATGTGCAATTTCTTTTTTTCAGAAATATCATCAAATTTACCACCAGCCATAACATTTTCCATATTCAGCATAAACCAGCGAGTAGCAAGAAAGTAGACAGAAATAGAACAGAAATTAGAGAAATAAATAATTAGAAATGATATGTTTTTTGTCATATTACCTAAATAGGCAAACATTTGACTTAATTTATCACATGCGGACGAAAATTATTGAACTATCATAATAGATTATAACCAATATCATTATGATGCTAAACCATTTTGAACCTGAATCATTGTAAGTTGTAAAATCCAAACCAAATACTGCGTCAGCAAATATTAAATAAGGTATTACAAAAACAATGGTGCATACAAAAATTGTTGTATAGCCATATTTAACCAATTCCCAAATTTCTTTTGTAGCAAGGTCTGATATTGTTAATGCTTTATTTGGAAGTGCTGAAGGTTCCTGTTCTTTGTTATTCAACTTTAAACACCCTTCCTCCATTAGCATTGAATATGCTATCATTACGCATTAGTCCTTGTAGGAGCAGAAACCATGAAGCTGCCCGGTATATTTTATCTCAAACGAGTTGTAGCTTATTTTAGATGAAAAATATCGGTTTAAACATAGTTACTGGTCTAAGCAGGGATATCTTCAGGAAAAAAGCAACGATTTTCGCAGAGGCCAAATATTTCCAATAACAAGTAATTATAAATAATTCTATGTTATTTCATAGCTTTGCATTTCTGTATCTTTTCTCTGCAGTTTATATAACAATCGCCTTTCTAATTAAAATAAGCGACTACTTCCAACTCAATCTACATAAAAAAAAAGTATATAGTTTTTTTTTATTACTATCCAGTTATTACTTTTATGCATACTGGGATTTTCGTTTCCTGTTTCTAATAGTTATCTCATCGCTGGTAGACTATTACGCCGGGAAAAGAATTTATATTGCTAATGAGAAAAGAAAGAAAAAATTATTTCTAAGCCTTAGTCTTATTATTAACCTTGGGATTCTTGGCTTTTTTAAGTATTTTAACTTCTTTATCGGCTCTATTGAGACTCTTTTTGAAGGATTCAATGCTCCATTTTCTCATTTGAATATCATTCTGCCTGTCGGCATTTCATTTTATACATTCCAATCAATGAGCTATACCATAGATATTTATAGAGGGAGTTTAAAACCGACTGATGATTTTATCGATTTTGCCACTTACGTAGCCTTTTTCCCGCAGTTAGTGGCCGGTCCAATTGTTAGGGCCAGCCACTTTCTTCCCCAACTCTCGCGTCCGATAGTTTTAACAGGCAATAATTTCTTTAAAGGTCTTCAAATATTTCTTTATGGCTTGTTTTTAAAAATAGTTATAGCCGACAACGTAGCTCTGTTAGTAGATCCTGTTTTTAAAAATCCCAATCTTTATGATGGGATAGCAGTATGGGTTGCTGTAATCGGATATTCCATTCAGATCTTTTGCGATTTTTGCGGTTACTCTGAAATGGCTCTAGGGATAGCTCTTACGATGGGGTTCAAGTTGCCTGTCAATTTCCGAACACCTTACCTTGCAACCGATTTATTCGATTTTTGAAGACGCTGGCATATCTCGTTATCATCGTGGCTTAGAGATTATCTTTATATTTCTCTATCTGGGAACAGGAGAGGATTTGCTCGTACCTGCGGTAATATTTTTATAACCATGCTGTTGGGCGGTCTTTGGCATGGGGCAAGTTGGAACTTTATTTTATGGGGAGCCTTTCATGGTTTTGGTCTCTTTTTGAATAAGATCCTTAGTTCCATTGGGTTGAGTTTCAGACCTCTTTGGTTTTTCACGTTTAGCAAGTGGCTGATGACTTACTTGTTTGTGTGCTTTGGTTGGGTTTTGTTTCGCTCTGAAAATCTAAATACTGCATGGGAAATTTACCGCAAAATGATGTTTTTTGACACGAGAGATATTTACTGGCAGTTTCTTACGCTTAATAATCTTTTTTTTATACCCGTAATGATTTTCATCCACTTCTGGTTTTATAAAACAAAAAAGGATAGTTTTTACTTTGATGTTTCTTCTTATTATTCTCACGCTCAAATAATTTTAACTTCTTATTTGATTTTACTTTTTTCGCCAATGGATCAAAAAGGCTTTATTTATTTTCAATTTTAACTCGTCAAATATATGAAACGTTACCTTCTAAAACAGACAGCTTCCTTTGCTTTTATTTTCCTAATTGTGACAATTTGTCTCGAGGTATTTCTACAATTTTTTTTACCTCAGAATATTGAGCCAAGTTATGTCGCTTCCTCGTTCGGCATTCCCAATATGCTGAAAGCTAATTTCAGAGGGAATTTTTTATTTCACGATATTCCCTATGTAATAGAAACAGATGACAAGCATTTGCGAACACATAAAAAAATTGATTACAAAAAACAACCGGGGACATACCGGATTTTATGCCTTGGGGATTCTATTTTTTTTGGGCTTGGAGCGAATAACAATGAAACATATTCTTATTACCTTGAAAATATTCTAAATGATCAAAATAAAAATGTTAGCTTTGAAGTAATCAATGTGGGAGTCCCGGGATGGGGACCCCTGGAATACTATACGTATATGAAAAATGAGGGGTACAAGTTTTCACCTGACCTTGTGATAATAAGCAGGTTTGTGGATGATTTAACAATGATTTCTCCAGATGATATACAATTTGGGAGCATTCAACATGAAACAACAGGAAAGAACAAAATAAGAATCGCGTTGAAAAATATGAGTATTAGTCTGAATGACACTTCTTTCATACGCTTCATTATGAATAGGTTAAGTGATCTCCCATTTTATGAAATATTATCACGTCATTCTCATTTATTAAATCTCGTTCGACAAAGGTTGAGTCAGTTACAAGCTACGATGAAAGCCCGTGAAAAGGATAACCAAAGTTCTCTTGTTAATTACCTGGAGACACTCGGATTGCCGGAGACTTCTAAAATAGACTGGGTAGCTGAGGACATCACAATTTCATGGTTCAAAAAGAAAGACACGAACGCGATGTTGTATGTCTTGGCGACAAATCAGCTTATACGTTTGATTAAAAAAATAAAGTCTGAACCCTTAATACTTAATCTGCCAACATACCATGAAGTTATGGGACTTGCTAAGTTTCAAAAGAACGACATAAAAAATAGATTATTTGATTCCGCATATTCTTTTGATTTACTAGAACCGATAACTCAGTTTCAATCTAAGTATCCAATAATGCTTTTCTTCCCTGGAGACCATCATTGGACGCCTGCAGGACATAATTTAGCGGCCCTATTAACTTTCAATTACTTCGCAAACCATAAATTTATACCTGGATTAGGGGGTGATGCTTCCGTAAAAATTGAAAGCGATAAAATCATGAGACAGATAAAAAATAATAATCAGAAAATTGACGAGATACTTCACGAATCTCCTGATTATTATTTGGGTATGGGAATGATTTATAAAATATCAGGCAAGCTAAAGCTTGCAAAAGAAAACTTAATCCGGTACTTGCAATATAAAAATAATGATCACAATGTCCTTATTCCGTTGGGCTCGATATATGAAGAAGAAAAGGATTATGCCAATGCGCTTATGCAGTATGAAAAATTATTAAATCAAAAAAAAGAAGAGGATCAACCGCGTGAAGCCTTACTACCTAAAGTTTATAATACGATAGCCATCGTGTATAAAAAAATGGGTAATTTTTCGGCAGCCGAGCAAAACTTTAAATTAGCTATACAAAATAATCCGGATGCTTTTAAATATCACAGAAATTTAGGAAACCTTTATTTCATTTCAAAGCGCTACAATGAGGCTCTTGTTTTATTTGACCGTTCTTTGAAGCTGAACCCTGATGATTATGAAGTTTTTATTGCTTCCGGACTTGCTAACCTGAAGCTCGGAAATAATGAGAAAGCCTATGAAATGTTTTCAGAAACTTTAAGGCTGCAGCCGGGAAATAAGATTGCTAAATCGCTTTTAAAACAATTGAAGAACCTGAGATGATTTTAATTGGCAATTATAAGCTAACAAGTATAGAGCATAGCCTTCTTTTCTGCTTTTTATAATTTAGTTTCCGGGTGTCCCTCAAAAAATCCTTCTATTTTTTCTAATCCTAAGCTGGTTGTAAAAAAATCCTGACAAGTCTGCCATAATGGTGATCTATTATAAGCCCTCTGTTGCTTGATGCTTCCTGCCGGTTATTTTTATCACAATTGTTAAGTTTTATCTGATTTTGCTTGATATTTACTTTTGATTGACGTGGAACAAATGGGGAATAAATCACTTAATTTTTTGACCTACTTGCTTTCATTGGAGTTTTAATCTGCATCTCAACCCCCACTCTAATTAGCCAAATTTCGTAAAAACCCTATAGATAGCCCTATGGTTTTTTGTGGAACTTCCCTTAATCAAGGAAGTCCAGGAAAACAAAAAAAGTGACAGAAGTGTCAAAATCTCAAAACCCAAAAATTTGTGGGAATTTTGTGCCGTTGAAACGGCAAAAACGGCAATTTTGAGGGGTTGGGGATAACTGGACACAAGTCAGTAACTCACTGAATTAATAAATTTAAATTAGTTTAGTCGGGGGATTAGATACCTTCCTTTGGACCAAGACATTATTAAATAAAAGTTAAGCATTAAACGACAATAGGTTGTGAGCAGTTTGAAGCATTGAAGATATAGGCAATCCATAAGGGCATGCTTTTTCGCAGGGCGTATCAAGGCAGGAATTACAAACATCAGCTTTTTGCCGCAAAGAAGCGTATCCTTCTAACGCTTTTTTCTCCATGCCGTAGTCCTGAAAGTACATTTGGTATCTCAAAATAGTTGCGATGTTAACATTTGAAGAACAACTGTCAAGACATTCACCACAGCCTGTACGGCAGTATTTGGCAGTATAAAGTTTTTTATACTGATCCAGTAACGCCTGGTCAGATGTCATAAATTCTTTTCCTGACGCCTTCACATAATGATCAAGCTCATCTATGGATTTAATTGTTATAACTAATCCATTTACGCCCTGATGTTTTAACGTCCATTTAAAAACCGCATGTTCAAAACTCTCACCTTTTGGATCAAGGCTCATATCTTTCGCGCCTGCTAATGTTTTCATCGCTATAACGCCCACATTATTTTTCTTTGCCTCCAAAAGGAGAGACGGTATTTTTGGGAATTTCATAAAATTGAAGGCCGGCATAATTAAATCGTAATGGCCGGAAGTTACGGCTTTTGTCATCAGTTCTTCCATAAAATGGGGACCGTGAGAAGAAACTGCTAGAAATCTGATTTTCCCCGACTTTTTTAAAGTGTCCACAGCGGAAAGTAAATTTTCATCGAATAATCTTTTTTCTTCTTCCTTTCTTTTCTTCTCCGACGCCTTCATACCCGGGATAAACCTCTTAATTGCTGAAAAAAGAGTCGTACCCTCTCCAATGGCATGAACGAAACAGATGTCCAGGTAATCCGTATTTAACCGGGACAAACTTCCATCTACGACTTTGATAAAGTCTAATTTTTTGCTGCCCAAGGGAAGATGCCCCGGGTATAACTCCTTATCACAAAATTTGGATGCGATGATCATTTTGTCCCGTTTTTTTAATTTCTTGATTGCTTCACCTAAGACTTCTTCGCTGTCTCCATAGTCCGGAGAGGTATCAAAATAATTTATTCCACGATTCATTGCGCGGGCAATCAGCGAAGCCGAAGACAACTTACCGCAACCAAATGAAATATCGCTCATTTTTATTCCGGTTTTACCAATTTCGTTATAAACCTGTATTGTTGCCTTTTCAGCAGCGGCATGACTGTAATGGGGTACACCTAAAACAGCAGCACTGCTCATTAGGGCAGATGACTTTAAAAACTCACGTCTTTTCATAATTGTCTGTCTCGTAAAAGTTTGGCTAACCACTAACTGTTAGTTTCTCCGCTTTTCGTTTTTAATGACTTTAGCTAAAAAAAATATTACCCCACCCCATACAAAGATTAATACTATTAACGATAAAAAAGGGATTTTCATAATTTTTTGATGTTAGTAATCACCGATTATACTGATTTCAATGGTTATATTTTGATTTTGCTATTTTTTTGTTAAGCAGAAACAAAACTATAATTACAATTCCCCATTGTACAATGCATGTACCTAGAGTTTCAGGTGTTTTTAAATTAAAGTGATGCCACCAGGTGTCCGGGTACCATTTTGTTGAATTGTATAACCACCAGGTTAACAAAACGACAACTTGTAAGGGAATTAAATATTTTATAACGATTGACCACCATCTCCCCACCTTCCATTCTGAATTTTCGATATTAACAATATTGGATCGAAATTTTTCTTCTCCGTATTTTACTATTGCAAAAGCAATAAATGCCCCGGAAATCATAAGCGCGACTCCCCAAACCCAATCCTGATTAACAAGGAATCCAAGCGATAGTGCTGAAGGAATACCGGCTAAAAAACCGACCGTTCCGACAGTTATAATTGCATTTTTTCTTTTTAATCCTAAGTCCATCAAAATGCGACCCGCAAGTTCAACCATAGAAATTAAAGAAGAAAAAGCAGCAAAGGATAATCCTAAAAAAAATAACGGCGCTAAAATCGTCCCGCCCGGCATTTGCGCGAACAATTGCGGCATCCATATAAAGGTCAATCCGGTAGATGCAGGGCCGGCTTCCTTGAGGATTGTTTCTGCCTGAGAACCTAATATAGCAAAGACTGTGGAGAAAATGATGATTGCCGCTAATAATGAGATCGCGTTATTCCCAAACCCAATCAAAGCGGCATTCACATTTGTATCTTTATCCCTGGGTACATAGGCAGCGTACGTTAAGATTAACCCCCAACCAGCGCCGGTATCCCAGGCGTTTTGAGTCAGGGCGTTTAGCCATATTTCAACTTTAAAGAGATTGGAGAGATCAGGAGTGAATAAATATCTCAAACCGTTAATGGCTCCCGGTAATGTAATAGCGCGAACAGCGGCTATCAGTAAAATGATACCCAGCAATGGAACCAGAAATTTGCAGGAACGTTCGATCCCTTTGACTACTCCTTGATAAACTATCGAAGCTGCAAACATTATGGCAATGGCATGAAACATTAAAGGGAGATTGGATTCAATAAATAGATTCCAGATAGACAATGACGCATCGTGTGTATGCGGCAGGCCAGAAGTCAATGCTTTCCAAAAATAAAATAATGTCCAGCCAGTAACAACTGAATAATAAAACATAATTGCTGTGGCAACAAAGGCAATAAAAGCTCCCATCCACGCGTACTTTTTCCCAATGAGTTTAATAAAAGAACCGATATTCCCGTAGCGGGTATATCGGCCAATTGCAAACTCCGCGATAATCAAAGGAATGCTCCAGAGCACTAAAAAAATAGCCCATGGAATAAGAAAAGTACCACCGTCATTTTGGGAGACAATGCGGGAAAACCTCCAGATATTCCCTGTCCCTACAGCGATTCCTAAAACAGAGATAATTATCCCGAAGCGGGATGAAAATATTTCAGTTGTTTTGTCTTTGTTCATTTTATTATCAGGGATAGTGGAACAAGGATCCGTTTTTTGTCCAATCTCTGTCAAGTGCCTCGTGACTCTCGATATTCATCCTCGCGCTATATCCTGTTAAAGAAGTTATTTTGTCACTTTAAGAATTGATTCATACACTATGTCCATAAGAGTTATTAGCTCATCTTCTGTAATACTTAACGGGGGCATTAGGACAATAACGTTTCCTAAGGGGCGGATTATCACCCCTCTTTTTCTTGCTTCCAAAATAACTTTTGTTCCCATTTGATCCTGCCAGGGATAAGACTCTCCAGTTTTCTTATTTTTTACAATCTCAATACCAACCATAAATCCTGCTTGACGGACATCCCCTGCATGAGAGAGCTTGGTTATTAAATTTAACTTTTCTTTGAGTAATTTAATTTTATCCTGAAGCTGAATCAGTGTTTTCTCTTTTTTAAACAGATCAATGCTGGCAACAGCTGCAGCGCATGCAATAGGGTTTCCGGTATACGTATGGCCATGAAAAAAAGTTTTAAGTTCACTGTAATCCCCGCAAAAAGTATTAAAAATTTCTTTCGTGGTCAATGTTGCGGCTAATGGTAGATACCCACCGGTAATTCCCTTTGCGAGACACATAATATCCGGAGCAATTCCCTCATGATCACAGGCAAACATCTTTCCCGTTCGACCAAAACCGGTAGCCACCTCATCCGCAATCATTAGAATATTGTATTTCGTGCATATTTGCCTGACGCGTTTTAAATAGCCAGATGGTGATTTAAGCATTCCTGCCGCTCCTTGCATAATCGGCTCGATAATAAACGCCGCTATATTTTTGTGATCTTTGCTGACAGTATCTTCTAATTCATCGACGCACGCCAATTTGCAGGATGGATAATTTTTTTTGAGATGGCATCTATAACAGTAAGGGGAGGGAACTTTGATTGAGTTAATAATTATAGGCTTATAGACTTGGTGGAACAAATCAATCCCTCCAACTCCAACTGAACCTAACGTATCGCCATGATAAGCATTAACCAGAGAAATAAATTTTGTTTTCCCGGAAAATTGGGGAGATTTCTGTCTCCAGTACTGGCAGGCTATTTTTAATCCAACCTCTACTGCAGTAGATCCATTGTCTGAGTAAAAAACTTTGCTTAGTCCTTTAGGGGTTATATTTACCAAACTTTTTGCTAATTCAATGGAGGGGATATTTGACAAACCCAGAAGAGTGGTATGGGCTATTTTATTGGTTTGATTTATTATCGCTTCATTTATCTCTTTCTTTTGATGACCATGAATGGTTGTCCATAAGGATGATATCCCATCAATATATTTATTTCCATGAGTGTCAATCAAATAATTTCCTTCTCCTCTTTCTATTATAACGGGAGTTTCTTTTATCCAATCCTGCATTTGCGTAAAAGGATGCCAGATATATTTTTTATCCTCCTTTTCCAACTGCTCAATAGAATGTTGAAAGGTCTTTTTTTTGTTAACCACCCCATTTCCTCTCCTTTGTAATGAGGGGATTATGGGAAGATCAATATCTCCTTTATTAATAAATGAAATAATATTTCCAACATTGATGTTTTTTCCAATTGTCCTCACAAGGCTTTCTAAACTAAGGTCAGAAAGAAAAGGCATTTCACCTAAAACCGGGATATTAGAAATATCTTCTATTACTTTCGGGTTCGTTTTTTCGGCTGTACCGTAATGGCAGTTATTATAATTATTGAATATAGTCCCTATTACTTTGAGACCGTAGAATTGAGCTACTTTTAAGGTAAGTAACGTATGGTTTATCGATCCTAATCCCGGCCTGACTACAACAATAACAGAGAGGTTCAAGTCTCTTACGAGATTGGCGTAGAAGTATTTTTTCTTTATAGGAACTATTAAGCCTCCGGCGCCTTCCACAACAACCAAAGAATGTCTGGATGACAATTCATTAAAGGCCTGGTGAACTTTATTTAAATCTATCTGGACATTTTCTAAATTTGCGGCCACATACGGGGCTAAAGGGTTTTCAAAACAAAAAGGAGTAATTAACTCATCAGGATCTTTAACCCCAGCGGTTTTTTTAAGAAAGGCTCCATCTTGGAGCTTCCATGTCCCATTTAATTTAGAAATTCCGGTCTCAAAGGGCTTCATTACTCCGACATCTATCCCGCTGCTTTTCAAAGCAGCAGCTATGCCACCGGCAATAATAGTTTTACCAATTCCGGTATCTGTCCCGGTTATGAAAATCCCATTAGTCATAAAAAAAATCTCATTGGTTCTAATATCATCTTAAAATTTTATAAGGTAGAGGTGAATATAATAAAAAACCGGAGCTGAAAAAAGAATAGAATCGAGTCGGTCCAAAAGGCCACCGTGGCCGGGGACTAAAAAACCAGAGTCCTTTACATTAAGGTTTCGTTTTAGGAGGGATTCGCATAAATCTCCCGTCTGTCCTGCTATTCCTGTAACCAATCCTAAAATAGTGCAGTCTGTAATTGATATAGCGGGATAAAACCAGTAATGTGCCAGCAGTGCGCCGCCGACAGAACCCAGCAGCCCAGCAAGCGCACCTTCAATGCTTTTTTTGGGACTTATAGAAGGTGCAAGCAGATGTTTGCCAGCCAAGGTCCCTATATAATAAGCAAGGGTGTCTCCCAACCATATTATTAAAAACAACATGAAAATCAATTCTCTGCCCGCCTCTTCTTTTCGAATGAAAATGATATAACTCAAGAGAAATGCAACATACATCACGCCAAAAAGCGTGTTGGAAATTTCTTCTGCCACAAAATTAATCGGCTGTTTTGAAAAGAGTTTCACAAAAAACAATCCCATTACCAAAATAACAATTGAATAGAGTATGAGTTGATTAAGGTTGATAAAAAATGAAAGGGCAATGAACCACCCTAATATCAT
>Ga0208638_1000257_pt1 | contig 43418 bp, 38 predicted proteins | sample ETNtaG_34_FD_185753 | JGI IMG/M metagenome (GOLD analysis project Ga0208638, IMG submission 185753) | Marine microbial and viral communities from oxygen minimum zone, Eastern Pacific Ocean - ETNP201306SV51 (SPAdes) (version 2) | ecosystem: Environmental > Aquatic > Marine > Oceanic ...
TCCTTTTCAATTTCCGTAATTTTGTAATGTTCATATCGATGAAAGATGTGATGTAACAGGTAGGCTACAATTCCCAGGTTTCTCATCGACGCAATAAGTTCCGAAAAATAAAACCATTTTTTATTTAACCGTGCGCCATGGTCATCTAAAAAACTTTCAAAAGATTGAAGCTGTTGAATAAATATCCCGAATAATTTCTTGCTTGAACGAAAACGGCTTCCAGACCAGTAGTAATAAAGCGGGAAAAAAAATTCACCTGCTTTTCCTGCCAGTTCTATAAAGTGGCTGCCATTATCCTGTTTACTATTTTTTTCTTTTAAATTCATAATAGTAAAAACTTGTAACAGTTTTCAGGAGTCTAGGATCAGCAGTCAGGTGGCGTGATAAATTATGCGTTGCGGATTGCAAGTTTTTAACTCTTAATCAGGCTAAATCCTGATCCCCTGCTCCTGGTACCTGAAGATTTACTTTCACTCTACCCAACTGAAATTATCTTGTCAAGACGCTGTAATTGAGCTATCCCAACAGCAAGGCATGTCAAAATCTTCGCGATTTGGCATTATCAGACGAGATTATCAGTAGCAAACAAAAAGAAGAAAAGCGATTTTTTTTAACCCAATATCAGAAATCAAAAAACGTTTTACGTAATGGTATGACTCCATTAATTTATCTAAAGTATATTGCCAATACTTGAATGGAAGTTCATTAGCGGTTTTGTAAACCAGATAAACTGCAATTATTATGACAACAAAATTGGGAAGCCACATCGCTAAAAAAGGATGTAGTTTGCCCGTATCACCTAAACTCTCACCGAATAACAACAATATGTAATAAAACACTATTACAAACAGGCTCATAGTAAAACTTCCTGATTTTCCGGAGCGGCTGCACTTCACTCCTAAAGGAGCTCCAATTAAACCAAAGATCAAGGCGGCAAACGGGATGGAAAATTTTTTGTGCAGTTCAACTAACTCATTGCTAATAGTGATGCCTTCTTTTTTATGTTTTTCAATTTTCTCTTTTAGTTTTGAAATAGAGAGCTCTCTATTGCCTCTTAATAGATTGCCACCGATTTCTTCAGGCTTTGGAATTTCCATTTCAAGAATATATCGTTTAAATTTTAATGTATGATAATTTTTTTTATCTTTTCCGAGGCGGTGAATTGTTCCATTTGTTAGTTTCATTTGAACAACAAATGCATTTTTGTCGGAAAGAAGAGTGCCTTTTTCAGCGTTAATAATTCTGTTTTCACCTTCTTTCGTCGTCTCTGATATAAAAATCCCTTTCATCAGCGGACTGTTTTCATCTTTTTCGTCCACATAAATGATCATATTTTTAAAATCATTATTGAATAGTTTAGACTTAATTTCATAATTTGCTTGTGTTCGCAAAATCCGAAACAGCAATTCTCGAAATGCCTGATTTCCATTTGGCAGACCATAGATCATCATAAACCCTGTTAGGATATAAGCAAAAAGCGATAAAGCCATAACAGGAACCAGGAGTTGGTATAAACTGATCCCTCCTGCTTTTAAGGCAGTAATTTCAGAATCAGTGGAAATACGGCTGAAAGTCACGACAGACGCAATTAAAACTCCTGTGGGAATAGTTAAAACCAAAAAAGCAGGAGCAATATAAAGTATCATTTTAGTTACATTATAAAATGATACTCCTTTATTAATTATTACCTCTGTTAAGTAAAGCAGCTTATCGAGAAAAAGAGCGCCCGTTGTTGCCAGTATTGCAATGACAAAAACAAGAAACAACTCACAAAAAATATATCTGTTAATTTTGTTCATAAAACTTTAAGGTTGGCGTATTTGGATTTAAGTTTTTTCTTTCCTGCTCCTTTAAAAAATACACTGAGTACCTCCTGATCATTGCTGCCATTTACGTCCAGAATAATCCCGTTCCCAAAGGTCGAATGATTAACCTTGGTTCCAATGGAAAACTTACTGTCGTTTATTTTTTGCCAGCTTTTTCGAGGAAAACGGTTATAAGCTAAAGGCGAATGGCTGTTTAGAGAAGATGCAGTTGTTTCTATAAGCTCGTCAGGAATGTCTTTAATGAATTCGGATGGAGGATTTGTCTGTTCCATACCATAAATTTTTCTCGTCACCGCGTTCAGAAAAAAAAGTCGGTTTTTAGTGCGTGTCATCCCCACATAACAAAGCCTTCTTTCCTCCTCCATTTCCTCATCACAGTCCATGGACCTGATATGTGGAAAAATTCTTTCTTCCATGCCTGTGATAAACACAACAGGGAATTCAAGTCCTTTTGAATTATGTAAAGTCATGAGGGCTACCGAACCATGTCCATCATCAAAGCTATCTATGTCCGATACCAGCGCCGCCTGGTCAAGGAAATTGCTGACAGAAACGTCGTCATTATTTTCTTCAAAACTTTTGGCAGCAGTAATTAATTCCTTCAAATTCTCGATTCTGTTTCTTGCTTCAAACGAATTTTCGTTCATTAATTTATCGACATAACCTGTTTCCGCCTGTATATATTTGATTACCTCGGAAACGCTATTTCCCCCTGCAAATTCTCTTAACCTGCTTAAAAGGCCGCAAAACTTTTCAACCTTTTTTCTAACAGCGCCCGAAAAGGCTTTCGAGTCTGCCATTTCTCTCATGGCATAGAACCGGGTAAGCTTTTTTTCACTGGCAAAAGTATTTATTTTGTTCAAAGTGACCTTTCCGATACCATGGTTATTCGTATTGAAAATCCTGTTAAGGCCTACGGAATCGTCAGGATTAACAATAACACGGCAATAAGCAATAACATCTTTAATTTCTTTCCGATCGTAAAACTTATGTCCGCCGATAACTTGATAAGGAATACCTGATTTTCTCAAAGACTCTTCAATGACCCGTGATTGAGCGTTTGTTCTGTAGAACACCGCGATATCGCTAAAGCCTGCTTTCCCCTTTCTTTGAAATTCAAGAATCGTTTGACTTATATAATCTCCCTCGTCTTTTTCATTAAAAGCCCTGTAATATGTGATCTTCTCGCCTGCCCCGTTATTAGTAAAGAGTGTTTTTCCTTTTCTCTGCCTGTTTTTGCTTATTACATAGTTGGATGCTTCTAAAATAATTTTAGTGGATCTATAGTTTTCTTCCAGTTTAATAATTTCCGCATTTTTAAAATTTTTTTCAAAACTCAGGATGTTTTCAATATTGGCCCCCCTCCACCGGTAAATAGATTGATCTTCGTCTCCCACCACACAAATATTCTGATATTTTTTGGCAAGGAGGGAAATAAACAAGTACTGCAAATAATTAGTATCCTGATATTCATCGACTAAAATGTATTGAAATCGGTTTTGATAGTCCTCCAGCAGATCAGATTCAGATTTGAACAGTTTTACGGTTATCAACAGGAGATCGTCAAAATCCAGAGCATTGTTTGCCTTTAACTTTTTCTGATAGACAGGAAAAACTTTTAGGGTGATATCATCAAAATCATTGATTTCATCAATCGTGGAATTATTGTCAGGTTCTTTCGGATTGTTTTTTATCAAGCTGATTTTAGTGGAAATCGCCATGGGAGAATATTTCTCCTCGCTTAAACCGGTTTCTTCGATGCATTCCTTGATCAAAGCATTCTGGTCAACGGTATCGTAAATAACAAAATCCTTTGAATACCCTAACCGGTCAATTCCCGTTCTTAAAATGCGAACACACGCGGAATGGAAAGTGGAAGTCCAAATATCGAGGCTCTTATTGCCGAGCAGGGATTCTATCCGCTCTTTCATTTCTGAAGAGGCTTTATTGGTAAAGGTCAGGGCAAGGATGTTATAAGGGTTGACTCCTTCTTCATTAATTAATCGGGCAACCCTGCAGGTAATCACCCTTGTTTTTCCGGAACCTGCTCCGGCAATGACTAAAAGTGGACCATCCTTATGCATCACAGCTCTTTGCTGTGCCTGATTTAAATTTTTAAACATAATATAATAAAAAAAGCATTCAGCTTTCAGCCAATAGCATTCGGTATCTTTCTGATCTAAAAACTTACGGTTGGAAGTTTGCTAAAAAATAATAGGAGCCGGGATAAAAGTTACCACAAAAATAGCAATTGAAATCAATCCTATTTTTTTATCCTTATTCGTCAGTGGAGTTGATTCGTCTATTAACGGGGGATGCCGAAATCCAAACACAGCTACAATAGCTGCCCATATAAACCAACCGTGCCAGCTGAAATAACCTAACGGAATTAAAATAATAAAGGTGATTTTAGAAATAATTTGATAGTTTTTTTCAAACAGGGCGTAAATAATATGCCCCCCGTCTAATTGCCCAATCGGAAGCAGATTTAATGCCGTAATAAATAAACCAATCCAGCCGGCAAAAGCAATAGGGTGCAAAACGATGTCTGCATTCTCCGGTGAAACGCCCAATATCATTTTAGTTAGAAAAGAAAGCGTTATTGAAGAACCAAATGAAAATCCAAGTTGAAATTGGGGTTCCTTTATCTCAGATAAGGTCAATCCAATAATGAGAGCTGGTATGCATACCACAAACCCTGCAATAGGGCCTGCAGCGCCAATTTCCAGCAAAACACGCCGGTTTGGAATTGGAGATCTCATTTTGATGAAGGCTCCAAAGGTTCCGGCAATGAAAGGGGGAGGCGCTGGTATGAAATAAGGTAACGTGGCAGACACCCCCCATTTCCGGGTCATTAAATAATGTCCCATTTCATGGGCGCCTAAAATCAAAATAAGGGTTACGCCAAAGGCCAGGCCACCGGCCAAAAAAGTAGAGACCAGGGTGGCTATGAGTAAAAAAAAATGGAGCAACAATTGACGGCGAGGAATGTCGTTAAACATGTAAGGCGATTAAGTGTGGTAAAACTTAAGTTGTAAAAAGTTCAATTGAGAAGGTCAAATAGAAACCTTGTTATATAGATTTTCCCACTTTTCAAGTTCATCAATAACATTGACACCAATAGAATATCTTCCATCTGTTATTTGATTTTTATAGGCAACAACGCCATTAAATGTTTCGTGTGAAGCAACATCACCTTCGGAGAAAATTCTAAAAGTCAAATTTCCATTTATTTCAGGAAATTCAAATTCAACCCATCCCTTAAATCTTTTTCTGCTGATATTATCCAGCATACACATTTTCCAACGGTTATTAACATATGTTTCTATAAATTGAATTGGGCTAACTCCTTTGCTAAACTTAATAGCAACTTGGTGGCGTTCATCAATCCTTTTCCCCTTATCTCTTTCAAGCGGTTCATTTTGGCTGGAACTGTATACTCTGTTTCTCCCCGCATTTTTTGCAAAATATAGACATTCGTCAACACCGGTCAAGAGTTCGCTGTTTGTTTTCCCGTATTTGGGAAAACTGGAAACTCCTGCTGATATCGTTATTTTTCGAGGAGATTGATTTTTTTGATTAATTGTTAGATATTTTTCTGCCTTGAATCTAATTTTTTCAGCTATACTTACCGCATGTTCTTCACTCGCTCCTGGAAGTAAAATAATAAACTCCTCACCACCGTATCTCGCCGCTATATCTCCCTTACGTGTAATTGATTTAAGAAGAGACGACAGTTTTTTCAGGACACTATCACCAACAGGATGACCGTAAGTGTCATTTATAGATTTAAAATGATCCACATCAACCATGATCAATGAAAAAACACTTTGGTTCCTTTCTGCCTTACTGATCTCCTTACCAAAAACATCCATAAAGTATCTCCGCGAATGCAGTTGAGTGAGATCATCAGTGATTGCGAGTTTGCGAGTCTCCATAAAAATTATGGATTTTTCAAGGGCCTGAGCAATTTGTAGAGCTACTTCATTAAATAAAGCTAAATTGCTTTGTTTGAAACCATCGACTTCATTTCTATGAATATTAAATACTCCAATAACTTTTTTATTTTTGTTTTTTAAAGGTGCTGAATAAAACGATCCGGTCCCGGTTTTTTTTCCTTTATAGTGAAGATACCTGCTGTCTTGGTTAATATCCTTAACCAGAATAGGCTTTCCATTTTTTGCAACCAGACCTGATATTCCTTCTCCTATTTTAAAAGAGATGTCCTTTATTTTTTTCCTGGAGGTACGGTTGGCAGACCACATGGTAAGTGTTTTTCCCTTCTCGTCAAGAAGCAAAATGGAAAAATCATTAATACCTAAAGAATGTTTAGTAAACTTTTCAGCTTCAATTAAGATATTATCTATTTCCAGGTTAACGTTCAAATTCTTGCTCAGATTGTACAGAGCAATAATCTCAAATAGACGTTCCGATAAGCCATCGATTTGTCGCTTAGTCGAATCTAAAAGCTTCAAGTTGTTCTGACCATTAGTTTTTTTTCTTCCCACAAATCACTCTCTTTAGTGCATTGATATTATTAAGCAATATTGGATTTAAACATAAAAATATAATGGTTAAATATATGTTATAATAGCTGAAATCTGCTTTTCAAAACAAGGAAAAAAAGCAGATAACTCTCTGCCTTGTTGCTGCATAACAAAACAGTCTTTCAGTTCAACCCTTTAGCCAAACTTGCCCAAAATAAATTTCAGAAGAAAGCCTCAGTCAGTCCTTGATTTTACTAATATCTTTGCTATTTTAGCATTAGTTAATCTCGTTATTTTTAATTTTTTTTGTTAATCCAGTAACTTATGAATGATAACGAACATGTTGCGCGCGCGGCAGGCGCTGTAGGGGGTGCAACTTTTATCAGCCGAATCCTTGGATTTGTGCGTGATATGATCATTGCCAACCTTTTTGGAACGAAAATGGCAGCGGATGCTTTTTTTGTTGCCTTTAGAATTCCCAATCTCCTACGCAGACTTTTAGGTGAAGGATCATTAACCGCGGCGGTTGTCCCTGTCTTTACCGAATACCTGACTACAAAAGACAAAGATGAAACATGGAAGTTAGCAAATATTTTATTAAACACTTTTTTGTTAATATTGTTTGTTACGGTAGTTTTAGGAATAATTTTGTCTCCTGCTATCGTACGTGTAATCGCGCCCGGATTTCATGCTTCTGCTGAAAAGTTTGATCTGACAGTCAAACTCACCCAATTTATGTTCCCTTATCTCTTATTTGTAGGGATGGCAGCGCTAACAATGGGGATGCTGAATTCTCTCCGGGTTTTTTTTATTCCCGCAATTGGTCCTGTTTTTTTGAATGTTTGCATGATTATTGCCGCTATCTTTTTAGCTCCTCGCCTGGAACAACCCGTTTTAGCCCTTGCCGCTGGAGTTGTCGCGGGAGGAGTACTGCAATTTTTCATCCAGGTACCCGCGTTAATTAAAAAAGGGCTTCAATATAAAGCTACACTGGATTTTAAGCATTCCGGACTTGTAAAGATCGGAAAACTAATGCTTCCATCGCTTGTGGGATTGGCTGTAATGGAGATCAATATCTTTGTCGATACGCTTCTCGCATCACTTCTGCCTGAAGGTTCTGTATCTTATCTCTATTACGGCAACCGGTTGGTCCAGTTTCCCCAGGGAATTTTTGCTGTAGCCCTGGGCGTCGCCATACTCCCGACCCTTTCACAGCAGGCAGCCCAAAATCAGATGGACAAGTTAAAAGATACATTGTCCTTTGGCATTCGGTTAGTTCTGTTTATAACCATTCCGGCAACCGTTGGTTTGATTGTTTTAAAAGAACCCATTATCAATCTACTTTTTGAGAGGGGAGAGTTTACACATCAATCCACCGTGGCTACAGCCCATGCTCTTTTTTACTACGCTATAGGATTGTGCGCTTTTTCAGGTGTTAAAGTAATTGTTCCTGCTTTCTATTCATTAAAAGACACCGTAACGCCGGTTAAGGTAGCCGTATATGCCATGATTACTAATATTGTCCTTAATCTCTTGTTAATGGGCCCACTGCAACATGGCGGCTTGGCTCTGGCTACCTCTTTATCTTCTTTGTTAAATGTTATATTGCTGATTTTTATTCTGCGAAAAAGAATTGGAGGCATCAAGGGGAGAACAATACTCGTTTCTACAATCAAATTAGCCGTGGCATCAATAATTATGGGTTTTATAATTTACTGGATTAATACCGGATTTTATGACTTGGGAGCGAATACTTTGTTAAAGGCCGGAGTTCTTTTTGGAAACATTGTACTGGGAATAATTTTTTATTTTATCGTATCTTTTTTCTTAAAAGTTGAAGAAGTAAAGTTTTTAATTGATCTTGTTAAAAAGAAACTTGCATCAAGTTCCAAAATTTAAAAGTTGAAATTGAAGGCATACCACGATAAAGTTAAAAAACTCACGTCTAATTAATTTTCATTTAAGGAGAAAAGATGTCCCAGGCAAAGGCAGGTGATAAAGTAAAAGTGCATTATAAAGGTTCTTTCAAGGATGGTAAGGTTTTTGACTCATCGGAAGGAAAGGACCCTCTTGAGTTTACTATTGGACAAAAAATGGTTGTTCAGGGGTTTGAAAACGCAATTGTCGGAATGGCTTCAGGAGAGAAAAAGAAAATCTCTATCCAGCCAAAGGAGGCTTATGGTGAATACAGGAAAGACCTTGTTGCGACCATTGACAGATCGGAAATACCGAATGATATTAAACCGGAATTAGGCATGATGCTTCAAGTTAGTCCGGAACCGGGAAGACCAACGGCTGTTACTGTAACAGAACTCAATGAAAAAACCTTAACCCTTGATGGCAACCATCCGCTTGCCGGAAAAGAGCTTACCTTTGAGCTTGATCTGTTATCCATAAGTTAATGAGAATAGAGAAGAAGAGACATGCCTTTTTTTAACGGGACAACAGAAGATAAACCGGAGTAATAAAAAATTCTAAGATATTTTGCATCTTTGCGGTGAATATTTATCCACTTTATCTTATTGAATAGACAGGGTCTTCTATAGCTTCACCGTGGCAAAGGGGACATTTCCCGGGCTTATTAATCTTCTCTCTCTTTTTGAAGATAAAGCCGCATTTTTTGCATGTGGCAGGGTCAACAACCATTTTAAGATTATTCCTGAATATTGATTTTTTGATATGTTCGAGGTGCGCGGAAACTTCCTTTTCAGAAATCCGGACATAGCCGGATATTTCCTTCGCGGTCAGAATTTGTTCCTTGAGAAAGGAAACAATTTCCTTTCTTACGGTCTCATGCCTTTCAAGGGGAATAAAGGGTTCTTTCGGTTTCTTATTCATTATTGCCTAACCACGAAGCCACGCTCAGCGGGGCGAAGAACACAAAATGCACGAAGAAAAAGTACTCTGCGGTAAAATGAAAATCTTTGAAAGCATACAAAAAGCTGACCGCTGATAGCTGAATGTTGTTTACTTTACATCTTTCCCTTAAGCCAAATTCTCCACTCTTTGATGAACCTTTTATCAAAACCTTTTGATTCAGCTAAATTAAAGAGTTTTAATGCTTCTTTATAATTTTCTAAAAGCGCAAGGGAGCTGGCTAAATTATATATGATTTTCGGGTCATTTTTTTTAAGCTGATGCGCAATTGCGAAATATTTATTTGCATTAAGATTATCCTGCTTAGAAAAGTACGCGGTTCCCAGTTCATTAAAAAAATAACCGCTTTTATTTTTTTTATCTTCCGCATAAGGTTTTAGAAGGTCTATAACCTCTTGATGTTTTTGTTTAGCATTCAAATCTTCCGCTTTCCATGACAGGGCATTATAATCCACATCTGAATTTCCAGCATAAATATTTTGAGATAAACCGGCTATTATAAAAAATAATCCTGTTACAAGTATGATGGTAGATATAGTATTAAATTTCCATTTCATAGGTTTTTATTCCTGATTGTTAGCAGCTCCCGACATCTGATTTGGTTCCTTAATTTGAATCTTCTTTACCAGCGCTTCTTTTTCTGTTCTGCTTAATCCTTTTATTTTATACTCTCTCTTGCTTGCTTCTGACCTGGAGCTAAGAGATTCCTTGTAAACCAGGTTCACCGGGCATCGGGCGCGGGTGTATCGGGCGCCGCGTAGATCACTGTTGTTATGTTCATCGATGCGCCGATCAACATCATTGGTGATACCGGTGTAAAGGCTTTGATCGGAACATCTGACAATGTAAACATACCAGTTACCCATGGTTTCTCATGATGCGGTCCGCGAATTTAGCTTAACGTACTTTAATGATTTAAAGAATATAGCTAAATTTAAATGATCAACAATAGTTGTTAATTATAAACTGACTAACGCCCAAATCCAAAATTATTAGTTTTGACAGTCTTTTATTTTTATGTTAGAAATTAAACACACATTTGCGGAGAGGAATTAGTGGAGTTTAAAATTTCACGTGAGGAATTTTTAAAAGGGCTTCAGACAGTTCAGGGCATTGTAGACACCAAAGGCGTTATGCCTATCCTGTCCAATATCTTAATCAAAACCCAATCAAACGGCATTGATATCTTTGCTACAGATCTTGACATTGGTATCAAAGGGTCTTACGGGGCAAAGATAATCTCTGAGGGCAGTGCTACTGTTAGTGGTCGGAAACTTCATGAAATTGTCAGGGAACTTCCTGATGAAGAAATTCACTCAAAGAGCGATAAAGAAAATAATTGGATAAACATAACGTGTAAAAAATCGACTTTTAAAATTGCCTGCCTACCGCCTGAAGAATACCCCGCATTTCCCGCTTACAAAGAGGAAAAAGATCTGGTCATTGAGATTGATCTTTTGAAGGAAATGCTCAAAAAAACTAATTTTGCCATTTCAACGGACGAAACCCGGTATACATTAAATGGTGTTTTGCTTGAGTCTGAAGGGAAAGACATTTCCATGGTGGGGACCGATGGACACCGCCTGGCTTTTATTAAAAAATCAAATGGGTTTGATAAAAAGGATAAGGTAGAAATAATTATTCCAAAAAAAGCGCAGGCTGAATTGTTAAAAATATTAGACGTCGGTGATTCTGATAAAGGTGATGCAAAAAAGATCATCAATATTTCTGTTGAAAAAAATCATGCGGCATTTAAACTGGATAAAATGGTTTTAGTAACCCGGCTGATCGATGGGCGTTTTCCTAATTACCGCCAGGTGATTCCGGAGGACAATACCAACAATGTTGTTATTAACTGTGAAATTTTTCTTCATGCCCTGAGGCGGGTCGCTATCCTGGCGGATGAGAAATCCAAGATGGTAAAGTTTGGGGTGCAAAAAAACCTTATGACACTTGTTTCGGATAATTCAGAACTCGGAGAAGCCAGAGAAGAAATTGATGTTGAATATAAAGGAAAAGACATAACTATCGGTCTTAACGCCAAGTATGTCATTGATATTTTAAATGTAATTAACGCAGAAAAAATTGCCTTTAAATTAAAAGACGCTGACAGTTCATGCCTGATAACTCCCACCGATAATGAAAATTACAGATGTATCGTAATGCCAATGAGAATATGAAATGCTTACGGCGTTTCCTAAAAAAGCTTCTCCTCAAAAAAAGATAACCGTTATTTTTCTCTATTTTTTCGTCGTTTACTCTGCTGTTTTCCTGTCTCAAACACAAATCGACAAAACAAGAAACCGTTACAGCAAGACTGAAGATATGAAGTATCTTCCGTCAGGGCAATTTTTAAAGGGAGCTGCTTTAGCATACGATGAACTTTTTGCCGATTATTTTTGGATTAAAGCGATAGTTTATTTTGGAGATCACTTCGAGACCGATAAGTCTTACAAATGGCTATATCATCTTCTTGATGTTGTTTCGACCCTGGATCCTTACTTTGAATATACTTATGAATTTGGCGGCGTAGCGCTTGCCTATTGGATCAAAGATGAGAACCTAAGTATTAAGCTTCTTAAAAAAGGAATGATCAATGTTCCTAAGACTCATGAACGTTATTGGACCATCCCTTTTTTTCTTGGCTTTAATTACATGTACTATAAAAAAGATTTTGCCACTGCCGCGCGTTACCTGGAAGAAGCCACTAAATACCCCGGACACCCGCGGTATCTTCCGTTACTTGTTGCCCGCCTTTATACCAATACCAAAGATCCTGAAATTGCCATTAAATTCTTGCAGGAGATTTATAGTTCAACAAAAAATGAAGAAGCAAAAAAAGATATAATAAAAAGAATCAATGAAATAGTAGTGGAGAGGGATATTTTTATTCTCGAAGATATGAGGGATCAGTTTAACAAAAAAAACGGTTCATACCCGTCGAATCTTGGAGAGTTAATTTCAGCAGGATTCTTAAAAGAAATACCCCGCGAACCATTCGGAGGAAAATATTTTATAGAAGAAGATCATTCCATTCACAGTTCTGCTGTTAGAAAAAGAATGGAATTATTTATCGATTAGAATCTTAAAAGGCCAGGGAATATCTATCGCTGCCAATAAGTAGTAAACTTTTTAATCGCCTGTCGGCACAATACTAAATTCGTGTACTCGATCCATTTTATTCAAAGCTTCGGCTAGTTTCTGAAAATTATCTTTTTTTTTCGACCGGACAGTCATCTGGTATTGAAAGGATTTCCCTTTTTCTTCAAGATGATAGCTGAGATTGGTACAGGTAATATTGTGATTATTTATTACTTCACATAATTCTTTCTCTGAAATGGATTCATTTCGCAAAAAGCGTATTGAGAGCCTTCCAAAGTAGAGGGATGGAATCACATCCTCAATCCATCGAAACAAAGACAGTACTCCTAATGTCATCAAAAAAGCTACTGCGGCCGGGAAGTAAAAACCTACGCCAATAATGATACCGATTGAAGCTGTCATCCAAATAGAAGCGGCAGTCGTCAAACCGCGAATAGCTAAATTTTCTTTCATTATTACGCCGGCGCCGAGAAATCCGATACCTGTCATAATACCCTGCGCCATGCGCGTTGGATCAATCCTTACCGTCTCCACATGCGCATCAGCCACAAACTCCCATTGATTCACAGAAAATAACATCAAGACCGTGGAAGCAGTACAGACAAGAGTGTGTGTCCGAAAGCCGGCCGGCCGGCCGTGGTAGGAACGTTCAAGGCCAATAAATCCCCCTGCAAACAGAGCAAAAACCAGTCTAAGAAGCATTGTTAAGTATTCATTTTCCATAGATACGTTTTTCGTGAGTTACCTATTGTTGCTGAGGCTTATTGCTAACACCTGAAATTAAGGTATCTATCCAATTATATAAGGATGGATTAACGATTTCAAGGCTTTATACGATGAGTTGTGGATTCGTCAGCGTCTCTAGCACATCGAAATCCAATGTTTGGAAGTTTCGTGTCTGGAGATATAGGATGGCGAAATGTGGTTCGTGAATTTTCAAGGATATTTTTCCATGAGCCTCCGCGAAGTACTCTATATTGTTTTTGATACCGAATATCAAGATCCAAACTGTTTATATAAGGCAAATACAGGCTGTTGGTCCATTCCCAGACATTTCCCGTCAAATCAAAAACTCCAAAAACACTTGCCCCCTGTGGAAAACTCCCTACCGGGACAGGGCCGGCTGGGGTCTCCGCATTTGATCGAAATTCTTCATTTTCAAGGATGTTTGCCACGTCTTTTCTCGAAGAATTGCCCCATGGCCATTTTAGTTGCTGTGTGCCCCGGGCTGTTTTTTCCCATTCATTCTCTGTTGGAAGTCTATTCCCTGCCCATTTGCAGTAGCTTTTTGCTTCTTCCCATGTAATGCCGGTAACTGGACAAAGATCGCACTCTGAAGCAGGATCGTCTTCAAATTGATTATTAAATGCTTTGTACTGAGCATTTGTTATTTCATATATATCAATAAAAAACGCCGGTACATATACCTTTGCGGCAGGTCTTTCATTCTTTTCCCCAAGGTTGTCACCCATAATAAAATTGCCGCCATGCAAGTAAGCCATATCAGAACCATTTTTTTTATTAAAATAAGTTGGCAATATAGCTGGCAATCCTGGGATAATTTTTTTTGCTCGTTTTGTTTCTTTTTTCTTTCGTGGTTCAGGCTTCTTGAGAATTTCTTCTTTTGAAGGTTTCCTTATTATTACTCTAGAGGGTTTTTTGCGCTTTTTTGTCGGAACTATTTTAGCGCAGGAGATTGGGAAAACTAATATCATAATTAGAGCAAAATATTTAATGTATTTTTTATTCATGGAGAGCTCTCTAAACAAGCGTACAATCTATAATAGTTAATACCATCAAAAGAATACTTATTTGTCCGTTAACGTTAAAAAACGCCACATTAACCTTTGATAAGTCATTGGGCCTTATAATTGAATGTTCATACAATAAAAGAGCAGAAACAATAATTATAGCTGATAAATAGACCCACTCAAGCTGTTTTGTAAGCAATAACAGCATTAGAAAAGCGACCATAATCAAATGAAATAAAGATGACAATTTCAATGCTTTTTCTACTCCAAACTTCTCAGGGATAGACAAAAGACCGGCTTGTTTATCAAACTCAATATCCTGGCAGGCGTAAATAATATCAAAACCTGCCAGCCAGAATATTACCGCCGCGCCTAATATTATAGGTGTTATCGTTATTTCTTCCCTGATGGCAACCCAGGCGCCAACAGGGGCAAGGCTTAATGCCAGCCCTAAAAAAAAATGGGAATACACGGTAAAACGCTTTGTCCATGAATAAAAGAATATGATGCCTAATGCAACGGGTGATAGCAAAAAAGCAAGGCGGTTTAACTGATAAGCGGAAAAAACGAAAAGAACTACTGAGCTTAATAAAAAAAACAAATAACTCTGGCGACTGATTTTCTTGGAAGGCAGGGCACGGTTTTTAGTTCTCGGGTTCAAGGCGTCAAATTTTTCGTCTACAATCCTGTTACAAGCCATGGCAGCGCTTCTTGCACCAACCATTGCCAATAAAATCCAGATAATTTTATTCATTGAAGGGAGACCTTCGGAAGCGATGAACGCACTCATAAAAGCAAATGGAAGCGCGAAAATAGTATGACTTAACCTTATATCTTCAAAGAGGATTTTGATTTTAGAAAACATGGGACGCGTTAGAAGTTTGTCTTAATAAGTTTTATCCCACAAGGTGGGTTTAATTTCCCGAAGCTCTACATCGGGGCGTATCTCTTTATTCACTTATGGTTCGAGATTAATATATAACATTACATGGCAAAGCCGCAAGAAAAGGATTCACTTTTGAAATAAACTGGGGGAAAGAGTGGTCAAGATTTTTTAAAGAGGGATTGCGCTAATTGAGTGCGATCGAGAGAAAGAAGTTGGCTTGTTTTTTCTTCAACTTTTTTTACCTCTATCTAATAGTATTCTTGAATTGGGCAAACATCCATTGATTGTTGTTGTAAAGTTTGAATCGCGGATATTGCGGCAAAAGCGCCTGCTATTGTAGTGCAGTAAGGAACACCGCGTGTTAAAGACGTTCGTCGGAGAGAATAAGAGTCTATTATAGCCTGCTTGCCAAAAGTGGTGTTCACAACAAGATCAACTTCTTTATTAGTTAAATGATCAACAATATGGGGGCGGCCTTCTTTTACTTTCAGCACGGACTTCACTTCCATCCCGGCTATTCTAATTGCGCTGGCTGTTCCTTTTGTTGCCATTATTTTAAATCCTGATTTAGATAATTGCCGGGCAACTTCAACGGCAGAGGGTTTATCATCATCCTTTACACTGATAAAGACAGTGCCTGTTAATGGAAGGCTTGTTCCGGAAGCCGCCTGAGATTTAGCAAATGCAAGTCCAAAAGTTTTGTCTATGCCCATTACTTCCCCGGTGGATTTCATCTCCGGTCCCAAGAGGGTATCAACATTCGGAAATTTGATAAAAGGAAAAACCGATTCTTTTACTGCGATATGTTTTATTTTTACTTCTTCTGTAAATCCTAACGCGGACAAGGTTTTACCTGCCATTACTTTTGCTGCCAGTTTTGCCAGGGGGACTCCAATTGTTTTGCTTACAAAAGGGATAGTGCGTGACGCCCTGGGATTAACCTCGAGAATGTAAACGTCCTCTTCTCTAATTGCGAACTGAATATTGATTAGCCCAATGACATTCAGTTCCAGAGATAGGAGTCTGGTTTGCCGTCTGATTTCATCGAGTACATTTTCCGGTATAGTTCTGGTACTTAAAGAACAGGCTGAATCACCTGAATGGATGCCTGCCTCTTCTATATGTTCCATAATCCCTCCAACAACCACCTGGTGTCCGTCTGAAATTGCGTCCACATCAATTTCCACAGCGGAGTCCAAAAATTTATCAATCAAAACCGGGTGATCAGGGGATGCCTTTACCGCGTGAATCATGTATGACTCGATGCTTTCCCTGTCATAAACGATTTCCATCGCCCTGCCTCCCAAAACGTAAGAGGGACGCACAACAACAGGGTACCCGATTTTTTCAGCAACTTTTTGAGCTTCTTCCATAGACGTTGCGATTCCGTTGTCAGGTTGTCTCAAACTGAGTTTATGGATCAAATCTTTAAATAACTGCCTGTCTTCTGACCGGTCAATATTTTCCGGGGAAGTCCCTAAAATGTTAACACCTGCATTTTTCAGTGAGACGGCAAGTTTAAGAGGTGTTTGGCCGCCAAATTGAACAATCACGCCCCATGGTTTTTCAACTTCAACGATGTTCATGACATCTTCAAATGTCAAAGGCTCAAAATAAAGGCGGTCTGATGTGTCATAGTCAGTGCTTACCGTTTCCGGGTTGCAATTGACCATAATTGTTTCATACCCGTCTTCTTTAAGCGCAAAAGAGCAATGAACACAACAATAATCAAATTCAATACCTTGCCCTATCCTGTTAGGCCCTCCTCCAAGGATCATTACTTTTTTCTTATCTGTAGGCTTGGCTTCACATTCGCTTTCGTAAGTAGAGTACAAATAAGGGGTATACGCTTCAAATTCAGCTCCGCAGGTATCCACATTCTTAAAGGTAACGTTTATCCCTCTCAATTGTCTTTCCTTTCTGATACTTTTTTCATCCAACTCAAGCAGTTTTCCCAGTCGCATGTCTGAAAACCCAAGTTCTTTTGCTCGCGCAAGAATTGATTTCTCCGGCAGCTTTTTTTTTCCTTTATTTTTAATCCTTTCTTCAAAATCCACAATTTCTTTTAAATTATAAAGGAACCATTCGTTTATTTTTGTAAGATCAAAAATTTCCTCTATGGACACACCTGTTCGGAAAGCATCGGCAATAGCCCAGACCCTTTCCCAATTAGGCACGGTAAGCTTTTCTTTTATGATTTCCAGTTTTTTATTTTGTGGTACCTGGTTTTCTGAAAAGCGGCTTTCAAAACCATAGCTATCAATTTCCAGAGATCTGATAGATTTTTGTAATGCTTCTTTAAAGGTGCGTCCGATAGACATGGCCTCGCCTACTGACTTCATTTGTGAAGTAAGTGTCTGATCGGCGCCAGGAAACTTTTCAAAATTAAAACGGGGAAATTTAACAACACAGTAATCAATAGTAGGTTCAAATGAAGCCGGAGTCTTTCTGGTAATATCGTTTTGAATTTCATCCAATGTATAGCCCACAGCGAGTTTAGCGGCTATTTTGGCTATAGGAAATCCCGTAGCCTTGGAAGCAAGCGCAGAACTGCGTGAAACACGAGGGTTCATTTCAATTACAGTCATGTATCCGTTCTCCGGGTTTACAGCAAACTGGATGTTTGAACCACCTGTTTCCACTCCAATCTCTCGAATAATCCGGATAGACGCGTCTCTCATTAATTGATATTCTTTGTCAGTAAGAGTTTGGGCCGGCGCAACGGTAATACTATCACCGGTATGGACACCCATCGGGTCGAAATTTTCAATAGAACATACAATGACCACGTTATCTTTTTTATCGCGCATTACTTCCAGTTCGTATTCTTTCCAGCCAAGGACGGATTCTTCAATTAAAACCTGATTAACCGGGCTGGTATCGAGAGCCCAGTCCACAAAATTTTCAAATTCTTTCTGGTTGAAGGCAATATTGCCTCCTGCACCCCCCAAAGTAAAAGATGGTCTTATGACGGCAGGATATCCGATATCTTTTACAACAGACTGTGCTTCATCCCGGGATTTTATATAACTGCTTTTTGGAACATTCAATCCGATATTCCACATAGCCTCTTTAAACAGGTTTCTATCTTCCGCCTTTTTAATAGTTTTTTCATTAGCTCCAATTAACCGCACCCCATGTTTTTCAAGTAAACCGTCTTCAGCAACCTTCAATGCGATGTTTAGCGCAGTTTGTCCTCCCATCGTTGGCAGAATGGCGTCTGGTTTTTCTTTTTCGATTATTTTTTTAACAATTTCAGGAGTAATGGGTTCAATGTAAGTTCGATCTGCTATTTCCGGGTCAGTCATAATAGTGGCAGGATTGCTATTAAGAAGAATAATATAAAAACCTTCTTCTCGTAATGCCTTGCATGCCTGTGTTCCGGAATAATCAAACTCGCATGCCTGGCCTATCACAATAGGGCCCGAACCGATCAGCAATATTTTTTTAATATCTGTTTGTTTTGGCATAATCCGCTTTGGAAGCTTTACAACTTAAAAAAAATTAAAAGTATTTTTGTAAGCAATCGCCTATGACTCGTCTTTGGAATAATGGGGTGGTGGAATCTTGGAATGATGATTATTAAAGAAACCTTAATTCATTATCTTGTTTTTTATAATAATTCTCCCAACCAAACATTGTCCCTTTTTCCAGAACCCATTATTCAACAATTCCAGTAATCAGGGATAAGAACAAATTTATTATATCTTATAAATATCTTTATAGTTTATGTTTCTTGATCGCTCTAATTTTAAACTCATTGAGGAAAGAAGGAATAGAAATTTCATTTTTTCTGTCTGATTATTGGATTTTTCCTTTAATTTTTTTTTAATTTTTCTATAAATTTGGTTTGGATGGAAGCAAAAAGAACCAGAAAAATAATATTCTTCCTTAAATGGAATGAGACGGGCTTCAAAGATGTCTTTTTTATGAAAGATAAGATTCGATTGGTTCATGGAGATTGTGAATTTTTTTGAATCACTCATGTCTTGAATAACAACTTCGTCTTTTTTTATTTTATTTACATAAAAAACTGAATGAATATTTTTTAAAAATTCTGTGTAAATATCTAGTTTTTGTTTACTCCAGATTAGCATATTGGTATCAATAAAATGTTCAAGGGGGGATTTTTGATATTGTTCCGATATTCGGTCAAAACAATACCATTCTGTAAATGAAACCATTCTATTTTCAAAATATTTGTCGTCTTCAAAAATTTCTCCAACATTAGAAAAGTATTCTTTTTTTGCTTTGATAACTTCTTCAGAAAACTCTTTTGTGGTTACCGATTCTACAAGCTTTTCCATATATTCTTGAAACATTCAGTAAGCTCCATTCATCATTTTAATAAAGTTTTCAAAAAGATAACCGGCGTCATGGGGGCCCGGTGAGGATTCAGGATGATATTGCACGGAAAATATCGGTAATGTTTTATGGCGTATTCCCTCCAATGTATTATCATTTAAATTGATATGCGTTTGTTCAATATCATCAGACAAGCTCTCGTTAACTATAGCAAACCCGTGGTTCTGTGAAGTTATTTCAACTTTTTTGGTTTTTAGATCGATAACCGGTTGATTGCCTCCCCGGTGTCCGAAGCAAAGTTTAAAAGATTTTGCGCCTAAGGCCAGACAAAGAATCTGGTGCCCGAGACAAATTCCGAAAATTGGTTTTTTGCCGATTAATTGCTTCACATTATTGATTGCGTAAGGTACTCCTGCCGGGTCTCCAGGTCCATTAGATAAAAAAATACCATCAGGGTTAAGAGATAAAACTTCATCGGGTTTTGTAAAAGCCGGCACCACTGTTATTTCACAACCGTGCTGAAAAAGCATTCTCAAAATATTTTTTTTAACTCCAAAATCATAAGCAACAACTTTAAATCTTTTCCCTGAAAAATGGTTTTGAGTATAACCTTTTCCAAGTTCCCAGGTCCCCTCGGTCCAGGAATATTTTTTAGAACAGGTAACGTTCTTAACCATATCTTTTCCAACTAAACCCGATGATTGCCCGGCTTTTTCTATAAGGCTATCCGGGTTTAAGTCTGACGTGGAGATTACTGCTTCCTGGGCTCCTTTATCCCGTATGTGCACTGTTATGGCCCTGGTATCCACTCCTTCTATTCCAATAACTTCATGTTTTTTTAAAAATTGATCCAAAGAGAGTTTTGACCTCCAATTGACGTGAATACCGCTGTTCTCTTTTACAACTAAGCCTCTGGCCCACGGTTTTTCAGATTCAAAGTCTTCCGAATTTATTCCATAGTTACCGATTAGCGGATAAGTCATTACCACCATCTGACCTTCATAAGAAGGGTCTGTAAGAATCTCCTGGTATCCCATCATGCTGGTATTAAAAACCAACTCACCCGCTACTTCTCCAGTAGCCCCAAAAGAGCGCCCTTCAAATATCCTTCCATCTGCAAATGCCAGTAAAGCTTTCATATGCAATTATTTCTTAATAAATTTTAATTGTTATGATGGTTATCTGAATTTATCCAAATGACGGTCTATTTCCTCAAGAACCTTCTCTATGCCTTCATCACTTTCATCACTTGCTTTTTTACTCTTATTAAGACTTTCGAAGAGGGAATCCAGTAACCCTTCCTCTCTTTCGTCCAAATCAGCAAAGCTTACTCCGCAACTGTTTTTTAGTTCATCCTTGAATGTGAGCGGATACTTCCAGATTATTTTTATTTTAATTTCAAAATGATTCGGGAATAATGCTTGATCCGCAACTTTTCTTAAATCAATTAAAGCATTAAGAATTTCTCCCTTTTCAAACTCAAAATTTGTTAATGTTTTAAATCCTCCTCTGGATATGTTGACGATCTCTCCCCAATACTTTTCTTCACCGGGAAAGCCGACCGAAGCATTTTTTAAACTGAACCGTTGATATTTCCTATCTTTTTTATTAATAACCAATACTATATTACCCTTTATTATTAATCTTTGCTATATGCTCGGAAACCACATCCCGGGGACAGAGCCTGACAAATATACTGAAGGAAAAAAATAAAATTGCCAAGTCGTCCGCGAATCCAAATACCGGAACAAGTAAATCCGGGATAAAATCAAGCGGTGAAATGAGGTAGACTAAAGCCGCTAATGGAATTAGCTTAATGCGAAAAGGAACCCTCCTGTCCTTAAAAAGCCTCCATACGAGTTTAATCCAGAAAGGAAGCGTCCTGAATGAACGAAAAATATTTAAAATAGTGTAAGGGGATATTCGCGACATAAAAGGGAAATCTTTACTGAAATTCTCATCCTATTATATTGAACAATGACGCTACTTGCAAATGGCAGCATTTCTTAAAAAGAAGCGTACAGCCTGTAATTTAGACTTTTAAAGTACCAATTAAATCATTAATATTGCTTATATCGTTCTTTTCACAATAATCGTTAATGCCGTCAAGAATTTTAATTGATATTGAAGGATCAATAAAATTGCCGGTGCCGACTTGAACGACACTTGCGCCGGCAATGATGAATTCCAACGCGTCCTGAGCATTCATTATACCGCCTATACCTATTATCGGTATATTTACTGTTTTAGCCACCTGCCATACCATTCGCAAGGCAACAGGTTTAATGGCAGGACCGGAAAGTCCTCCGGTAATATTTGCCAGCATAGGACGGCGTGAATGAACATCTATAGCCATACCAAGTAAAGTATTGATAATAGATAAAGCATCAGCTCCTCCATTCGCGGCAGCCTTTGCCATAACAACAATATCCGTGACATTAGGAGATAGCTTAACAATCAGTGGTAAAGAGGTAATTTTTTTTACTTTCCTAACAAGCTCCTCAGTTATCTCAGGGTTAGTGCCAAATGCAAGACCGCCTTTTTCTACATTCGGACAAGAAATGTTCATTTCCAGGGCGGCAACTTCTGTAACGTCATTAAATCTTTCCGCTGCAAGCACATATTCATCTTGAGTATCACCAAAAAAATTCACAATAATTTTAGTATTAAACTTTTTAAGAAGAGGAAGTTTTTCATTTATAAATGCCTCAACTCCAATATTTTGCAAACCAATGGCATTCAACATGCCGGAGGCGGTTTCGACTATACGGGGAGGGGAATTTCCATGCGAGGGTTTTATAGAAAGCCCCTTAACAATTATCCCTCCTAATCGGTTCAAATCAATAAAATCGGCATATTCCAGGCCATAGCCAAAAGTTCCGGAAGCAGTTAAAATAGGATTTTGAAACTGAACCCCTGCTATTTCAACTGATAGATTTGTTTCTTCCTTTTGAGGTGTTTCAGACATTTTTATTAAACTTTTCTTTATCAATGAGTAACGAAGTTTTTACTTTGTGTCTTCCCGGTGAATCATTTTTTTCACCAACAAACTTCTTTGGCATCAAAAACAGGTCCGTCAGTGCAAACATTTTTATATGTCCCGTTCTTCCCCTGAGTTACTTTAATAACACATCCCAAACAAGCCCCAAAGCCACAGGCCATTCTTCGGTCAAGGGAAACCTGGCAGGTAATATTCTTTTTGGCAGTTAGTTCCGCTACTGCCTTCAGCATCTGAAAGGGACCGCATGCAAAGAACGATGCTTGGTGGTTAGCTTTTTGATCAATAAATTTCCTTACAGGGTTTGTCACAATCCCATGGTTTCCCAAAGAGCCGTTTTCAGTAGTAATACAGATTTCAGTATTTAGTTTCTTAAAATCATCAAGGCATAAAACATCATTTTTGCTTTTACCACCTATAAATAGATATGTCTTTATGTCCGTTACTTCCTTTACCATCTTTTCTGCCAACATAGCGAGCGGGGCAATCCCAATACCGCCTGCCACAAAAACCGCTATTTTAATATTTTGCGGAATTGTAAAACCATTACCAAGCGGACCTAACATATCCACCTGCTGTCCTTTTTTCATTTTCTGCATTATTGCGGTGCCCTTACCTACTACTTGGTAAATGAGTTCAACGCAAGGATTTTTATTTTTGTTTGAGACTTTATAAATCCCCATAGGACGGCGGAGTAAGGGATCGTAATTATCAGCAACCTTCATCATGATAAATTGCCCGGGGTTGGTATTCTCGGCTAACTCGGGAGAATGAATAACAAGACGGAAGTAACCGGCAGAGATTTCAATATTTTCAACAATAGTTACAAACATTTAGTCCAGATTATTGCAGAAATTCCATTCTGTAGCAAGAGGAGTACAATGTCCATTTTGTGTTCCAAACTGTAAATTAAAATTGACTTGATATATTGACAGATATTTTATAATATCAGGTTAAGCAATTATTGAATAGGTAAGAGGTATAATATATGGCTCAAGCAACTGCAGAAAGAAAAACTTCTTTCAAAAAAAGTATCAGCAAAAGTGCGGTAAAGTACGAAAAGCTTGGAGAGATGCTAAGGAAAGAGGGACAGATTACAAAAGATCAGCTGGATGAAGCTATTGCGATACGAAAAAAAATTGACACCAAGATGGGGAACGTCCTTGTTCAACTCGGATATATCGATGAAGATACACTTTTGTCATTTATTAGCCGACAGCTTAATTATCCTATAGTCAACATATCTGAATTAATGATTAACCCGGCTACAATGAAAATTTTAACCTATGAACAGGCTAAACAATACTTGGTGTTTCCTATTCGAGTAGCTAACGATGTGCTGACTCTTGCCATGGCTGATCCAACCGATAATGAAGCTATTGAAGAGACTCAGCTTTTAACCAAGCTTTCTATTAAAGCAGTAGTTGCAAAAGAAAAAGAGATAGTTGTTGCGTACAAAAAATATTACAAGATCAGTGAGGAGGAGTACAAAAGCTTTTTTAAGGATATTTCGACCGGGGGAGAAGAACCGGCAATAGAAATTAAGGAAGTTGATGATATCGGTTCCCTTGTTTCCGAGGCTGCTGATGAGGTAACGGTAGAGGAAGAAGAGGAAATAAAAGATGAGCTGTCCGCGGAGGCAGCGCCGATTATTAAACTAGTAAATGGCATATTAACAAAGGCTGTTAAACTAGGAGCCAGCGATATTCATATCGAACCCTATGAAAAGACGTTTCGTGTTAGATATAGACAGGATGGAACCCTTTATGTCTCTCTTAACCTCCCTGTCCAAATCAAAAATGCTTTAGTTTCCCGTTTTAAGATACTATCCAATTTAAATATTGCGGAAAGACGGATTCCGCAGGATGGCAGAATAAAAATGCGGCTCGGAAAGAACAAGTCTGTTGATTTCCGTGTTTCTGTTCTACCGACATTATTTGGAGAATCCATTGTTCTTCGTATACTGGACAAGGGAAATTTAAATGTTGATCTCACAAAGCTTGGTTTTACAAAAGATGGATTTGCAATTTTTCAAGAAACTATCAAAAAGCCATTTGGGCTCGTACTTGTTACCGGCCCGACCGGTAGCGGTAAAACTACCACACTTTATTCTGCGATAAACTCACTTAACAGTGTGGATACTAAAATATTAACTGCTGAAGATCCTGTTGAGTTTAACTTTCCCGGCATTAACCAGGTTTTGGTTAGAAATGAAGTAGGGATGACCTTTGCCGCTGCCTTGAAGTCATTTTTAAGGCAAGACCCGGAAATTATTCTGGTAGGAGAAATCAGAGACGCGGAAACAGCTGAAATCGCCATCAAAGCAGCGATGACAGGCCACCTTGTTTTTAGCACTTTGCATACTAATGACTGTCCTTCGACAGTAGGAAGAATTATTGATATTGGTATTCCAGGGTATATGGTGGCATCTGCTCTATCCATGGTAGTTGCTCAGAGATTAATGCGCCGCATTTGTACAGACTGCGCGGAAGAAGACCTGAATGCCAAAAAAGATAAACAGTCTCTAATAGGAATGGGGTTTGAGGAAAAAGAATTAGACGACATTAAAATTATGCGGGGTAAAGGGTGCCCTAAATGCAGTGGAAAAGGATACAAGGGGCGTGTCGCGGTTTATGAAATTATGACGGTTACAGAAGAGGTCAAAAAAGCTATCACCGCCCAGGTTCCGGAAGACCAGTTGAGAAAAACCGCTATCAAGGAAGGGATGCTAACCTTAAGAATGGAAGCTCTCCAAAAGGTAAGAGAAGGAACAACTACAGTGGATGAGGTATTAAAAAATACTGTACTGGTCAAAGAAGCTCTTCCAGCCTACCTTTTAAATCCAGATGAATTAGTTTTTGAGAACGGTGATTTAATTATTAACGAAGGAAATGCGGATACCAATTTTTACCAGTTAATGCAAGGACGACTGGAAATTTTAAAGGACGGTGTCAAAATTTCAGAAATTTCACAGCCGGGAGAATATTTTGGCGAGATGAGCGCTCTACTGGGGACCCCAAGAAACGCCACTATTCTTTCAAAGGGAAAGAGCATCGTTAAGGTGTTTCCCGGTGATAAAATAAAAGAGACATTGAACAATTATCCGGATATTTCACTTAAAATTATTAATTCTCTGCTATCGAGATTAAATGAGGCTACTAAAAAGCTTGCAGTGATCGGGGAAGAACACGTCCTGTGATGATAGAAATTCGACGCCTCTTTTCAGTTTAAGAACCGTATTTTGCTTTTATTTGTATCCTCACTACTTAACGCTTGCTTAAAATTTTTCTCTCAAAATAACAATTTCGATCCTTTGATTTTTCACCCGATTTTCCGGTGTAGCCGGGAAACGGGGATTAAATCCAGCATATCCGGAAGGAACAAGACGTGAGGGAGAAATGTTCCCTGTGTTGATAAGATATCTGACAATTGCGCCTGCCCTGTTTGCGGAAAGTTCCCAATTGGAAGAAAATTCTTTTGATTCAAGCGGCAGATCATTAGTATGACTTTCTATTACTATCTTATATGATGTTTTCTTAAGGATCTTCGATAAATTTTTCAGAAATATTTCCGTTGGTTCTAAGAGTTCGGTTTTTCCTGGTTCAAAAGCAATATTACTGCTGGCATAAATCACAATTCCTCGAGGATCTTGAGTGAGGAAAATATCGTCAGCCAGGTTCTCGCTCTCAATATAAGCTTCAATCTTTTCCATGATGCTTTCGAGAGTTTCTTCTACTATTGCTTCAAAAGCTCCTACCCCACCCCCAAGGGCATCTCCAACACGCCGCATCATTTCCTGGTATTTTTTCGGATCCGGACTAGAGATAGACAGCAAAAAAATAAGAAAAGTCATCAGCAGGGTCATCATATCAGAATAAGTAACTAACCATGCGCTGTCTTCATCTCCGGCCGCTGAACTGAAAAAACCATAGTTCTTCTTTTTTCTTTTTGCTATCTGTCCTTGTTTTTCTTCTGGCATAATTTATTTAAATGTTTTTAGAAATCATCCTCTGCAGCGGCGGTAGCTCCGGTTGCTGCTGGGGCAAATGATTCATTACTTAAAGGTTTTGCTCTTCCCTTTGCTCTACCCTTGACTGCGCGATCAAAATGCTTTGCTCTTAGATGGGGTGGCAGAAACGAATTTAATTTTCTTTCTATCATCCTGGGATTTATCCCGGCCTGTATCATAAGGATTCCTTCTATAACGATCCTGGTGGTCAGTGACTCATCTTCTGATCGGGATCGAAGCTTTTCCGCTATCGGAAAAAAAAACAGGTTAGCCATCATCGCTCCATAAAAAGTAGTCAGCAGGGCCACTGCCATGCCCATTCCCAGTTGTTTTGCAGCGTTCTCATCCCCTCCTCCCAAACCTCGCATCATGGCGACAAGCCCGATCAGGGTGCCTATAAGCCCAAACGCCGGAGAATATTTTCCTGACGTCTGGAAAATATGAGCCCCGCTCCTATGCCTTATCTGGACAAAGTCCGATTCTGTTTCAAGAACATCTCTTATGACTTCCCCTGGATGACCGTCAATAATCATTTCCAACCCCATCCTTAAAAAACGGTTTCTAATTGTTTTCATGTCTTTTTCCAGGCTCATCAAAGATTTTTGTCTCGCCTTGACGGCCAACCGGACAATCATAGCAATAGCCCAGAGCGGTTTTTCAATATCCTTCCTGAAAATTTGCAGTGATGCCTGCGCTACTTTCAATACTCTCGGTAAAGGAAAACTTATAAAAATAGCCGCAAGGGTTCCTCCCATGACAATCATTAAAGCTGGTGGGTTTACAAAAACAGCGAAACCGCCTTGCTGGATTATTGCATAAAATAAAAGAGCTGAACCGCTTACTATTCCTAAAAAAGTCGACATGCCATTGAAGATACTAAACTTTTGAGCAATTTACAACTAATTTTTGATCAATAATTATCAAAAATTTAATAAGGCAATTTCACATAAAAAGTTTTTTAACCATAATAATATTGATTATGGCATATAAATATTATATTGATTATTTTAGCAATTTATAATATAAATGTATATCAAGTCATGGTTTCTTTTATTATTTAAAAGTGGGTTGATGAGTCCATATAAAAACAATAACGGCTTTACTTTAATCGAGCTTTTTGCTGTTTTCGCTATTATGATAGTTTTATTAATGTTTAGTCATTCAACATTAATAACCCCAAAAGAAAAAATTGCCTGCAAGAATATTTTCTCCGCCATGCAATTGGCAAAAATGAGAGCTATTAGCACCGGAAGTAACTCATATATTGATTTTGATATGGATGGTGGAGATGTTTCCGATAAGTATTACACAGTCTATCTGGATACGGATAACGATAATGATTTTGGAGAAAAAAACAACGCCAATGGCGAAAACGAGTTTACCGCATCTCATTTTGGAATGCAGGATAGCTGGCAGAATTCAGGTGGTGAATCATTTACCGCCGTTGCTCTTCCTGCTGGGGTTGAATTTGGACTTCCCGCTACAAACCCCCCGTCTTCAACCCCAACTAATGGTTCCTTTTCCTCTGGAGTTTTAGCTGATGGAGTTGGTTTTGCTAGCGGATCAAAAAGAATTAAATTTTTACCAAAAGGCATACCTTCCGGTTTTGGAGGAAGTGTTTATGTCTACAATAGTAATGGTTCTATCGGGAGAAGCTGTGCTGTCATAGTGGCTTCCAGTGGTATTATCAGAATGTGGACATGGGACGGAACCAAATGGAATCAATAAACAAATTCATTTTGAGACCGGTACTTTGCGGATAACTCGGAAAACTCAAGAACCATTTTCAAGATTGGATCAAGTTGATCGAGAAGAACCATGTTGGGACCATCACTCAAGGCATGATCCGGGTCCGGATGAACCTCCATAAACAGCAGGTCTATCCCAACCGCAGCGGCACCCCGCATAAGGGATGGAACAAACTCCTTCTCGCCTGTTGACTTATCGCCAGCACCGCCGGGCAATTGAACGCTATGAGTCGCGTCAAATACAACGGGATATCCCAGACTTCTCATGATGGGAAGCGAGCGCATGTCTACTACTAAATTGTTATACCCGAAGGATACTCCTCGCTCAGTAAGCAGTATATTTTTATTGCCGCATTGTTCTATCTTTACAACAACGTTTTTCATCTCCCGGGGAGACATGAATTGCCCTTTTTTTACGTTTACTGGTTTTCCTGTCTTTGCGGCCGCAAGCAACAGATCCGTCTGTCTGCAGAGAAAAGCTGGGATCTGGATAATATCCAACACCTCAGCCGCGGCATTAGCCTGTTGTGGCTCATGGATATCCGATAGAACAGGGACGCTCATGAGATTCTTCACTTTTTGCAATATTTCAAGCCCCTTTTCCAATCCAACGCCTCTATATGAATTAACAGAGCTCCTGTTCGCTTTATCAAAGGAAGATTTGAATATAAGGGGAATATCAACTCGTTGCGTGATTTCTTTTAATTTTTCCGCAGTCTTCAAAACGAGTTCTTCCGACTCAATAACACATGGTCCTGCTATCAGCGCAAGTTTGGAACCCCCGCCAACATAAAAAGTATCTGTAATCTTTATCTTTTTGACCATAAATATAGTGTGGAAAAATTCGTCTCAAGTAAAAAAGTAAATATTCTACATTTGACTCCCAGTAGCTTCAATTTATCGAAAAAACATCATATCATATACATTATTTATCCGGCAAATAGTGATTTTACATATTGCCTTTTGTAAACTTTTCGACTTTATGGTCAGCTTTCATGAAAGTTTAACTTATGCTCCAATTAAATCCACTCTGGAGACGAGTGGCTTAGAAGGAGACGGAATGTGTTTCTCTATAAGTGAGTCTAGTATAGTTTCTCTCCCCAATTTGTCAACTGAGCATGCCGAAAGGTCTCTATAACAGCGAACAGGAGTTTCTTCGCTTGCCTCAGAATGACAATCTAATACCTAACTCGTGTCATTCTGAGGGAGTACATTAACTTCGTTCAGTATAAACTCCGCAACCAAAGAATCTCGTTTTATGCAACATTAAGCTAACCCTATAATCGATTATACAGAAGAAACCCTCTTTGATTTTTTTTCAATATGTGTTATTATCTGATTTCTTAATTATATAACTTTTACCAAAGGAGGGTTTTCGTTTGGCAACTCACAAATCTGCAGAAAAACGAGCACGGCAAAACAAGGTAAGAAGTATCAGGAATGCAAGCCGGAAAACAAGGATTAAGTCCACTCTGAAAAAGATGGATGAAGCTCTAAAAGGCAATAATAAACCTGTGGCAGAAGAGACTCTGAAGAAGGTATCTTCTCTGATTTCTAAAGGGGCGTCAAAAGGCGTTTTGCGTAAAAGAACCGCTTCAAGAAAAATTTCCCGCCTTTCCAAAAAAGTCAGGGCGTTAGCTTCATAGTTAAAGACCTCACTATTGGATCATAATATATTTGCCATATTTATTTTGAGGAGAGCGAAGGGGCTTTTTCAACATTTCCTTCATTGTTTACTCCTCAAGATAAGCAAAGGTCTATGACCAGCGATTCCATAATAAGAATGGGAGATCGGGACGAGGATTTTAATTCTACATCTGCCTGCAATAGTCTCTCAAACGCGTAGATAAGGTTTTCCCTGCTAAATTTTCCTGCCTGCGAAATGATCTTGCCCACAAAATAAGGATGAACTCCTATCTTGCTCGATATTTCAGTAGGGGAGGCCTTTTTTTTGGTTAAAGCCTTGGCTTGCCAGATTAACCGGAATTGCCGTGTAATCATCCCGAGAGTCTGAAGAGGCAGAGCGCCGTGAGACAACAGGGTTTCCATTTTACCTAGAGAATTGTCAATACTCTTTTCTCCAATTGATTCGGTAAGATCAAAAATAGAATCGACTTTAGGATTTCCTGCTACCAGCTGAACTGTATCCAAATCAATGGATTTTTTTTCTTCACTATAAAGAAATATTTTTTCCAATTCCGTATTTATTCGTTTTAAATTATTATTAAAAGCGTCCGCGAGGTATTCCGAGGCCGAGGAATCAATTCGATAGCCGTTTGCTTTGGTTTTTTCAATAATCCACTTTGTAGTCTGATGCGTTTTTAATTTTTTGAAGTGAACGGCTTTTCCTGTTTTGGAAATACTTTTAAAGAATTTTTTACGCTGGTCTATATCACTGGCTGTAAATATTATGCACGTTTCCTTATACGGGGATTCCAAATAATTGAGGAGCTCCCTATTTTGCATAAAGGTCTGCTTGGCCGCGTCAACCCTTTTTACAATTATTACACGGTGCTTTGTCATAAATGGAAGTGTACGGGCTGTGTCGAGAATTTCCGATGGCGAACTCCCTTCTGCGTGGTAAATATTGAAGTTAAAATCTTTTGAGGATGGATCAACGAGGATTTCGATGGCTTGATTTAATGTGTCTTCAATAAGATATTCTTCAGAACCGAAAAAAAGATATAAAGGAGAGATTTTACCTGATTGAATCTCTTTCAATACGGCATGTTCAGTCATTCCATTATATTATCGCAGATCAAGCAAAATTCGCAAAGATTATAATTTATCAGAAACCTTCAACAACAATGCTGATCATTTTTTCAGCAAAATCGCTGGAGGCTTCATCAATTGCTTCAATCCGAGCCCTCTCAGAGGACAGCATCTCGGATGAAACGTTATAAGTCCACTTGCTTCTAAATGTCTGGTCTAGTAAAAATTTATCCTTAGAAGTGTCTTTCACTTTCACATCTATATTCATAATAACCCAGTATTCCGTAACATTGTCATTTGTATCAAACGAGACGGCTCTTAATTCATAGTGATTGATATTGCCTGTAAATATCAGGTCTGCCTTTTTTTCGCGCACTACCCGAAGCTTGCCATTCTGAATAAATGCTTCTCTAACTTTGGCAGTAACATTTCTTTCAAGACTTGGTTCGGGAGTGTTGTTTTTAAAGACAGGGACAGCAATATTTTTCGCGCTTCCTGCAGCTCCGGAACCTGTTCCCACTAAACGATACCCGCCACAACCTACAGAAAGCATGACCAAAAGAGATAGAATCAGGCGTGAAATTATTTTATCAGGGCCATAACGTTTCATTATTAATTCATATTCACCGAAACAATTTTAGACACGCCTTTTTCTTCCATTGTAATACCATACAATCTTTCCGCAAAAGACATGGTTTTCTGGCTGTGTGTTACGAGGATGAATTGTGTATTATTTTTCATTTCCATAAGCATTTCTTTAAATCGTACTATATTTGCCTGATCGAGGGCAGCGTCAACTTCATCCAGCAGACAGAAGGGATTCGGCCTAACTATAAAAATAGCGAACAACAGGGAAATTGCCACCATAGCTTTTTCTCCACCTGACAACAAGCTAAGGTTCTGAAGTTTTTTCCCGGGTGGCTTAACATGGATGTCAACTCCTGTTTCTAAAAGATCAGTATCAGAAAGAATCAGTTCTGCCTGACCTCCTTTGAAAAAGCGGCTGAAGATTTTTTTGAAATTTTCATTGATTAATTCAAAAGTCTCTGAAAACTTCTTTTTAGTGGTGGTGTTAATTTTATCTATTGTTTTCTGCAGGTCCTCGATAGATTGGTGGAGATCAACCTGCTGGGTTGATAAAAAAGTATGGCGTTCATTCACTTTTTCATACTCTTCCAGCGCGGCAAGATTGACTTCTCCTATTTTATTTAACTTTGCTTTCATCTCTTCCAATTTTGCTTTCCCCGCTTCAAGATCGAATTCACCGGTATCCATTTGAAGCATTTGTTCTTCTGTCACGAAAAATTCATCCTTTACCTTTTCCACAAGGTATTGCAAGTCTTTTGTAATTTCAGCCCGGTTAACTTCAAAACGGTTTACCTCCTCACTCACCTCTTCCTGTTCAATCTGAGAGGTTTTAGACCGGTTCTGCAGATCCTTCAGTTCCTGTAATTTTTCTTCCAACTCTTCCCCTATTTCTACAACTTTTTTCTCAAGGACATTTTTTTCTATTATTAATTGATCAACTGCTGTTTCACTTTTTTGTATTTCCAACATCAGTTCCGATTTTTTATTTTCATGCTCCCTTTTTTCGTTTTCTTTTTGTTCAACGCGGTTTTCTGTTAATTTCATATTAGACTCAAGCCTTTGAACATCAAGCAGGATATTTTCTTTCTTCCCTTTAAGAGAAGTCCTTTCTACATTAATACTGTTTACTTCCTGGGTTAAGGATTCCAATTCTGATCGGGTGGAGGAAATACCTTCTCTTAAATTTTTTAATTCCTTTTCGTTCTTTGATTTATTATCATTGAGTTCCTCTAACTCAATTTTCAGTTGTTCCAGGCGTTCACGTAACTCTTTCTCCTCTGCCTCGCACTGCTCCTTTTCAAATTTGCATGTTTCCACTTTTTCCCTAGCTCGGACAAAGTTTTCATTGAACTGTTGGTTCTTTTTTTCTTCAACACGGAAATCCAGTTCTGCCTGATTGTTCTTTTGCTCTAATAACTCTCGCTCGCTCTCTATGTTTTCAATCGTTTCTTTTAAAGATTTTTGTTTTTCTTCCAACAAATTAACCTGTTTTTCCAATTTTTGCGTTTCTTCTATTAATTCAGCAATTTTTCGCTTTTTTGTGAGAAGGCTTGCTCCATTATTAACCGGTACACCGCCTGTAATTGTTCCATGAGAATCTATAACATCTCCTCCTAAAGTTACTATGGTGCAGTTATCTCCCATTTCTTCCCATAGAGAAAGCGCGGACTCGATATTTTGCGCGACTACGACATTTCCCAGTAAATATTCCATAACTTCTTTATATTTTCCTTCATAATTAATAAGATCTGACAGCTTTCCAACAATACCCCTGCTGCCGTTAAGCGTTATCGTTGGCTTTGACTGGAGTTTGGGTTTTAACAAAAAAAGAGTTGAACGACCTGAATCAGTTTCTCTTAAATATTCAATAGCCTTAAGAGATTCATTCTGGGAATCCATAATGACTCCCTGGATTTTTTCACCCAGTACGGCTTCAAAAGCCACTTCGTAATCTGAGGGAACTTCAACAGTATTAACCAAAATGTCATGAATTCCCTGAACCCCTTCATTGGCGTCCTTAGATTTCATTAAAGATTTTACTCCCTCGTGAAAACCCTCAAAGTTTTTGTACAGCTCATTCAATGAATTCAGTAATGCTGTATTCTCAGTGAAAACAGTTCTTGTCTTATTTAAATTGGTTTCCACTTCTTTGAACTGGTTTTTTTCTTCTTCCAATCGCGATGAGAGGACTTCTTTTTCTTCTTTTATTCTCAGGAGATTTTCTTTAGCTTTAGATAATGATACCCGGTTTTTTTCAACCACATCATTAAGCTCGGTAAACACTTTCTCCGACCCTGCCAGTTCATTAATTAACTTCTCTTTGTTTTGCTCCAGGATGTCACGGTGAGTAGTAATGGATGCTTCATTGTTCAATATATTTGAGTGCCGATTAAGAATATCCACATGGTCTGCTTCCAGCTCTTCGAGACGGTCTGTTTTAGCCTGGAGAGAGTTTTTCAGTCCCTTCAAGGCATCATTTTTTTCATTGAATACTTTTTCTTTTAAAGAAATTTCATTGCTGAGTACCTCCAGATTTTTTCTTTGATTTTCGATTTCTAGATTAATCTTTTCAATATCTTCCTGACATTGTTTAATATATTCTTCCGCTTTTTTCCCGTTAGTTTCGTGATCTACTATTTGTTTTTTCATCATATCAATACGGGTTTCAAAGTTTTCAATTTTTCCTTTGATTTCATAATTTTGTTTGTTAAAGAGATTCAATTGTCTTTCAGTTTCGTCGGTTTCAGCTTTATGTATTTCGATTTTATTTTGCAAAGACGCGTTTTTGGCAATGATCTCTTCCTGTTTGTCTTTTAGTTCGGTTAATTTTTCTTCCAGAGCGTTAAATTTTTCTTTCTGGTTTCTGTATTCAATAGAATAAATGGCAAGGCCCAATTCCCTGGCTTCTTTTCTAAATTTTTTATAAACTTCAGCCTTTTTTGCCTGTCGTTTCAAGGACCGTTTTTGTTTCTCCAGTTCACTGACAATGTCGTTAATTCTAAGCAGGTTCTGATTTGTATGTTCCAGTTTTCTGAGGGCTTCATTTCTTCTGTGCTTATATTTCATAATTCCGGCGGCTTCTTCAATCAAGGCTCTCCGTTCAATGGGTTTCGAGTTAATAATTTGAGCTACATGGTCCTGTTCTATGATTGAAAATGATTTGGAACTTATGCCTGTATCTAAAAATAAATCAATGATATCTTTCATCCGACATGGGGTTTTATTAATAAGATATTCGCTTTCACCGGAGCGGAAATAACGGCGTGTTACTGTCACATCATCCAGGCCGTCAAGACCGGTAAAGGAAACTTTAGCCGGGAGATTCCCCACGGTCAAGGATACTTCAGCCATTCCAATAGGACTTCTGGAGTCGCTGCCACTAAAAATCAGGTCTTCCATCCTGTTGCCGCGCAATGTTCTTGTGCTATATTCCCCGATAACCCAGCGTATAGCATCTATTATATTACTCTTTCCACAACCATTAGGGCCGACTACAGCGGATAAACCACCGGGAAATTCCAACTTGGTGGAATCAACAAACGACTTAAAACCTGTCATTTCTAAACTTTTTAAGTACATTGTTTTCCCCTCTATTTTATTATGTAAGAAAGATATTTTATTAAAGCTAATTTATTAATTATATGGCTTAAATTTAAAAAGTAAACAAAAAAGCACAACAAATTGTATAAAAAAAATAAGAAACTACAATATATAGTGTTTAGTTTTCTTGTATTTAAAGGGCAAACCTTGTTTAAATTATGTGTCAGGTCTTCCGTAGAGCAAAAAAAGAGGCGTATTCCGTTTTTTCAGAGGGTTTTGCTGAAAGCTGAATTCTGTCCGCTAGATGCTTTTCGCCGTATTTAATTCCTGATCCCTGACATCCGGCCCTTGTCAACTGCTTTAAATATATGTAGTTAAGAATGAACATGTCCCCTTAAAAGTTTAATCATTAATTAAGATTTTCTAATGGGCAATCGCATCATATTTGAATATTTTATTACTATTCTCATAGTAGACCTTCCGCAGTACTTTATCCGGAAGAAATATGCCATAAATTTTCCACTCTCCGGTAGGCGGGAATGGATGTTTGTAATAGTCAAAATATTCATCCGCAGTTTCCAAAAATCGGTAATATATACGATATCTTGGTTGGACAGTTTTTCCGGGGTAGCGGTCTGTTCCAAATAAAATACGATCTTGATACTTTATGAAAAATTTCCGCGCTAAATAGGGTTGTCTTCCCAATTCTGCCACCCTACCGGAGATGTCGACATAAAAATTTGAATATTTATCAAGCAATTCCGATAAAGATTTCAAATCCTCCGCGCTGTTCCCAATGTGTGCCCCTATAAATAAGGTGTTGGGATGCCTGCCAAGGATATTATTTCTTTGTTTCAAAATTGAATCTTTTGAAGGAAACTCATTTCCATAAAAACTCCAATCCGGATGACGTTTTAGTTGCAGCCAACGCTCATTGAAGCGGTCAGTTGGCTGAAAAAAAGCTGCCGGATCTGCTACGTGGATGAGGACAGGCATCCCCAATTCTCCCGCTTTCGCCCAGATAGCGTCTAAACGCGGATCATCAACTGGAACAATCTTGCCCGATTTATCTTTGATGCTTAAACCAAGACTCTTGAAGATTTTCAATCCTTCCGCGCCTTTGGAGTGTGCTTCTTCCAAGAATGCCGACATTTTTTCCCCGAAATCTATCTCATCTATTCGGGAAAAATCTATATTACACATGATTATAAAACGCTCGGGGGCGAAATTTTTAAACTTCTGAAGAATTTTGTCAAGATTTTCACCCCAGCCGCCGCTCAAATTTACTACACGCTTCACTCCTAAAGCATCCATTGAACCCAAAATTACTTCTGGGTCCTGATCAAGGCCAAAGTGAGTGTGAACATCGACAACGGGGTATTTTGCCTTTGAAATAAGATGATTTTCCGTTACCAGGGTTGTCGTTGGGCGATAATCCTTTAGAACCTCATCACCAATATAAAGCGCTTTCCCTATATTGTGATTCGGATAAACTGCACAGCCACTGCTCAGAAACAGGGCGACAAAAAAGGCATGGAATTGATAAAAATTATAAGCCATTTCATTTTTACCTCAGTTTATCGGAAATATTTGTAAAGATAGAAAACTATATAATTAAATTATAATGAGATTGTTACAAATTTTGTCCAGAATGAATTTTATTGTAATAATCTAAGAATTGTTCGAGATATTCTCTTATTTCACTTTCTTTCCACAATAATGAATCATCATTATTAAGTATTCTGTCCCTCGTTAAACAACTTTTTATCGCTTGGATACATGGTGGTTCTGAGTTCTTAAAGTTTTTAAAAACGTCTTTAGCTGCATCTTTAGGGCTTAACCGGTATCTTTCTAAAGATAGATATAAAAATTCAAAAACTAAAATGAAATCATCATCTGGTTTTAGAATGTCATTTGAATTACTCATTTAATAAATAGATATGTTAAGGTTAAGATGACCTCAGCTTTTTCCTTAAAGCTTTTGTATCAAGAGGAGTAAATTCAAAAACACATATTTGCTTGATTAAAAGAAAAGATGATCAAATCTCTTCATGATTACATGTATTTAAGACAGTTGTCAGCCCTTCGGCTTCGCTCAGGACAGGTGGCCGGGTGTCAGAGAAAAATTTAACAATTCACACCCCGCTTATTGAAGCTCCCTGTAGCAATGCTACGAGAAATCTTCACAATTTGACCATGATGATAAAATTGGATGGCTTCTAAAAAGCCACCCGAAGGGTTGAGACCATGGATGGCAGAGCTAAGCTCAGCTTTGTCGAAATCAATTTAGAGTATGATTTTATTTTACAATCGGTTAAGTGCTGAACCTTGTGCTCTTATTTTTTTTAGCTTTGAGTTTCTTCCTCACTCATCAAAAGTTTTACAACCTGCAAGTGACCATTGTGTGCCGCGTTCATCACGGCTTCATACTCTCTCTCATCTTTTAAATTTACAATGGCTCCTTTTTCCAGCATTAGCTTGACAACATTTATATGGCCGTTACTAGCGGCTACCAGTATTGCCGGTAAAGTTGCGCCAGCCGCATTTATATCGGCGCTGTTCTCCAATAAGAGCTTGACTATTTCCATATTTCCTTCACCCGACGCCATTTTGAGAGCTGTTATGTCACGTTCGCACTTTGCATTTACATCTGCCCCACACTCAATCAATTTTTTTACAATATCAAAATGGCCTCTGTTTGCTGCCATGATCAGGGGTGTAAATTCGGATTCCAGTGTTTCATTAACACTTATCCCTTTTTCCAATAACGCGGATACTGCTTCCAAGTCACCTTTTTCAATTGCACTTTTTAAATCTTCCGCCATAGTTTTCCATCTCCTTTAAGATTTATAAAATTTTACGGTTCATTATCTTTTTGCAATAATTGCAATTAACCTTTTATCGTTATTTATAGATTTTGATACCTATAATCTTTTTCAAAACTGTAAAATGGTTGTCTAAAGAGTAAATTTTACAATTATTTTGTTTTGAATTTTGCGCGATAATCAAATCTGGTATTCCAATCCCATTAATTCCAAAATTTAAGCATTTCACCTGGAATTGGATAATTTCTTCCCAATCAATTTGTAATGGAAATTTCACGATATCTTTTAATAACTGGATAATTTTTTTCTGACCCTTTACTTTTAAGAATGGGATCAATTCGGTGAGGATAATATCATTGGTTACTATAAGGTTTTCATCTATTAGAATGCTTAGATCGTTCGAGATGATCCCGCTTTTGAAATAATCGATCCATATAGACGTATCTATAAGAACCTGCATTAACGGCCTCTGATGAGATTCAGATCAATATCAAGATCAACTTTTCCCTTAAATTTTTTTAAATCAGAAATCTTTGATTTTCTGATTAATTCTTTTAGAGCAAGAACAATTACATTTGTCTTTGTCTTGACACGACTAACTTTCATTGCTTCTTTTACTAATTTCTCCGGTAAATCAAGTGTGGTCCTCATTTTTACCTCCTTATGCATAATAATACCATTTTATGCATATAAAATCTAAGTTTTTTTTTAAGTAGTTTTTCCCTGACAACTAATTTATTGATAGTAGAATGCTGTATTTAATCCCCGACCTCTGACAACTGATTTTTTGATTTAAGACCCTGTCTCTGATAGAATGAAAATCAAAAAGGGATGGCATTCCCTGTAAAAAAGATGCCATCGAAATATGTTTCAACGCCATGGGCAGACTTTCGATTCAATACTGAACTATGGCAAAAAAAGGGAGGGAAATGGTGAAATTATTTGTTGGTGGTATTAGTTACGATTTGAAAGACGACGAGCTCAAAGCCGCTTTTGAAGCTTACGGGGAAGTTGAATCTGCAACTATTATTGTGGATCGAGATAGCGGTCGCTCTAAAGGTTTTGGTTTTGTAGAGATGTCTGAAAAGGAAGAAGCTTTGAAAGCTATTGAAGGGCTTAACGGTACTGACCTGGGTGGAAAGAGTATTACCGTCAATGAAGCGCGTCCGAAACCCAAAGGCCATAAACGACCAGGTGGATTTGGTGGTGGTCGCGGTGGCGGTGGATATGGCGGTGGTGGACGTAGTGGTGGTGGATATGGTGGCGGACCCGGTGGCGGAAAACGTGGTGGTTTTAGCGGGAGTCGTCGTGACAGGCCTGGTGGAGGACGTGGTAACCGCTAATTAGTCAGCAAAATCAAATTTCCAAGAGCCGGAGGGTGGCAAGCATTTTCTGGCTTTTTTTTGTTGTCATACAGTCAACAGCAGACTTGAAACCTTTTTTATTGAAAACAAGACGTTAGCTTAGTCCGACCCCAACCTTAGGCTATGAAAATTTTAGCGGTGATGGCAGTTGCTCTGAACCTCCTTTTTTGGGGAACCCCTAGTTATGGGGGAACCTCCTTTTACCAAATTGACGCCAACAAAAGCGAGCTTGTAACACGGTTGTTCCCGGGCGGATTTGTTGGGTTTATGGGACATAACCATGTCATTAGAGCCACTAGATTCTCAGGAAGCATTCAGTTTGATCCCGAGAAGCATTCCTTCTTTGCCGCGTTCATAGAGGTTAAAACCGCCTCCCTTAAAGCGGATGAACCTAAAATTAGAGCTAAGTACAAACTTAAGAAAAAAATCAGAAAAAGAGACCGAAAAAGAATTCAGAATACTATGAAATCTGCTGAGCAGTTGGATGTTAAAAAATTTCCAGTTATGACTTTTAAGGCAACGAAGGTTGAAAAACAAAAGAAAGATAAATATCGCATCCATGGAGACCTAACAATGCATGGCGTTACCCGTCCGGTTTCTCTTTCAATGTTGGCGAAGATAGAGAAGAGCCAAGTGACCCTCAAGGGTTCCCTTAAATTTAAGCAGTCCGATTTTGGAATAAAGCCATTTAGCGCTGTTTTCGGCAGTGTTAAAAATAAAGATAAAGCAATTTTGCTCATTAAATTAGTGGCTTCTCTTCAGCAATCCTCTGCAAATTGACTTCTATCCATATCATATTTCAAAATTTATAATTAAAACATTACGGAAAGATTTACCCCTTTTACCCTCAAAAAAGTTGAAATAAGGCCCAAAAAGGCTTGTTTTTTTAAGTTTTTCCCTTTGAAAACAAGATGTTAGCTTAGTCCGACCCCAACCTTAGAAGCGTGTCCAAAGCCCAAGAGCCATAAACGATCAGATGGATATGGTGGACAAAGAAGCGGTGGATATGGAGGCGGACCTGATGGTGGAAGGAAACGTGGCGATCTTGGCAGGAGCCGTCGTGACAGGCCTGGCGGAGGACGTGGTAACCGCTAATTAGTCAGCAAAATCAAATTTCCAAGAGCCGGAAGGTGGCAAATATTTTCTGGCTAATAAATCAAAAGGTTGCTGGAGGATTACACCTTAAATCCATTGGAGACCGGCTCTAAACCCATGTCTTTGATCATCTGTAAATCGTCTTGATAAGCCCTGCCTTTGGTAGTCAGGTAATTCCCAACCATTGTAGAATTTGCTCCAGCGGCGAAGATCATCGATTGGAAGTCTCTCAGGTTATGTTCTCTGCCCCCTGCAATTTTTATGTCTTTCGCGGGGAGTAGAAAACGATAGATGGCAATGATCTTTAGAATCTCAAGCGGTTTTAATGGAGGAAGGTTTTCTGTCCCGGTTCCTTTAATGGGATGCAAAAAATTTATCGGCACGGAATCGACATCTAATTCTCTTAATGTAAAAGCTAATTCTATCCGCTGCTCAGGAGATTCCCCTAACCCGAAAATCCCTCCGCAGCAGGTTCTGAGGCCGATTGATTTTGCGGTCTTTACTGTTTCGACATCTTCTTCATAGTCATGCGTTGTGCAAACTTTCGGAAAATAGCTACGGGCTGTTTCGAGATTATGATGATACTCTTCAAGACCCGATTCTTTTAGTTTTATTAATTGGTCACGGCCCAACATTCCTAGTGAAGCGCAACGGTGGATTTTTCCGTCTTCTTTAAGTTTCTTAATGGTCTTGCAGATTTCATTTAATTCCTGTTCTGTGCTAATTCTCCTGCCGCTTGTTACTATACCAAACTTCTGAGCTCCATGGTTTAATGCTTCATTAGCCTTTTGAACCATCTCTTCACTTTTAATTAAAGGGTATTCATCAATGTTTGTTTTAAAATGGTTAGATTGGGAGCAAAAAATACAGTCTTCCGGACAGCGTCCTGACTTTGCGTTTACAATGGAACAAAGACTGATTTTATTGCCTTTAAACTTTTCCCTGATTCGGTTAGCAGAAGCAATTAAGTCAAAGGTATCTGTATCATTGAGGTTGGATAGAAAAACAGCTTCTTCATTATCAATCAGCTGGTTTTCGATTGCTTTGGATTCCAACTCCTTAATGATTTGATAGTTTTGTTTTGCAGTTTTCATATTTTAACCGCAGAGGATGCAATGAGAATAAATCATGTTATCCACAGAATAACATAGTCTAGCTTCACCGCAACTAAAATTTTTACCACGAAGCTCACGAAAGACACGAAGAATTTTTATTGTTACAACCTTACAGGATTTAGAGTTCATATTACAGTTTCATGACAAAAAATTATTTTTAAATTAAAATTAAAAGCCATAGACGCTTTATAACAAGTTACAAAGGAGCAAGAATAAAAATTTAATAAAGTAGTATTTAAAAATTTTCCTTCGTGATCTGTGTCCCGTTTTTTGGGATTCGTGGTTATAAATCAATTATTTAAAAAAAGTTATTTGCAAAACTTTGAAGAGCTAAGCTCAGCTTTGCCGATAATCAAATAGGGCTCCGCCCAAAGTTGAAATCATTTTGGAGGTTCTGATATTGAATTAAAAAATATCAAAGAAGCCAGTTTAGCTGTGTGTTGGTCAATGTCGTGCGCGGGAGACATCTCAGCTACATCCATACTTATTACCTTTTTAGAACTCAATATTTTCCTCATAATCGGGAAAAAATATTGAGGAACCAGGCCGTTTGAAGCTGGAGCACTAACTCCCGGGGCAAACGCGGAATCAAAAACATCGAGACAGACGGTCAAGTAAATGAACCCGGTTTTTTGAATAAAAGTTTCGATTTTAGGCATGATTTCCGCGTGCCGCTCTCTTTCATTAATCTCATCCGCAAAAACATATTGAACTCCTAACTCTTTGGCAGTTTGGAACAGCTTTTTTGTGTTCGATGTTTTTTGAATTCCAAGGCAAAGATAATGAAACTGTTCTTTTCCGCACAATTCCGCGATTTGCAGAAAAGGCGTTCCTGAAGTTCCCTTGTCATTTTGAAAAGCTCTCAGATCAAAATGAGCGTCAAAGTTGATAATCCCTACGCTCTCTTTTGGTTTATTATTTTCACAAGAGTGAAGAAAGGAGTGGATTCCATGAAAATGACCAAACGCAACCTCATGTCCACCTCCGAGAACGATAGGAAAAAAACTGTTGGATAATAAAATTTGAATTGCAGTGGATAAGACAAGTTGTGTGGAGAGAAGTGGATCGTCGGAAGTTGCGGCGCTTTCTTGATAAAGGATATCGCCGGCGTCAAAAAGCTGAGTCTCTTTTTCATTAAAATGTACCGGTAAATTAGCAAGCGCGTTTCTGATAGCGCCCGCGCCTTCCCTTGCACCGGGCCGTCCCTGGTTTCTTCGGATTCCCTCATCGCAGCAAAATCCGATGAGCGCGATTTTTTTATACTTTTTCGAGGCTTGACTTCGTCGGGTTGCAACATCTGTTACATGAAGTTCTTTGAGATCAAGAAATTGAATAACTTGACGCAGTCTTAAGCTGTTTTCATCCGGGTCACCCTGCCCCTGCCATCTATTATTGTCTGGTGGTTTATAATGTGATTTTAAGTTCATTTTACCGCTTCCCCGTTTTTCCAGATTCGATGTGGTTTCAAGCTACCCTGATGATACAATATCTCACGAAAGTCACTACAGGGGAACGCGATCATATCCGCAAAATACCCTGTTTTGATCATCCCCCGGTCACTCAATTCCAGGACTTTTGCCGCTCGATTTGTCAAAGCGGAAAGGGTTTCTGCCATGGTGAGTTTTTTATCAGTACCCAGTATTGAAGCCAACGTCAGCAGATCTCCCATAGGAGCAGACCCGGGATTCCAATCGGAAGAAATAGCAACAGTTAGTCCCGCGTTTAGCATCTTACGAACAGGGGCAAAGGGCATTCCTAAACCTGTGGACGCGCCCGGCAAAACATTCGCGATAACATTTGCCGATTTTAGCATTTCAAACTCGCGATCTTCAGAGGTTTCCAGATGATCAGCACTGATTGCTCCCACTTTTGAAGCTACCTCAGAACCGCCTTTGGAAAATTGGTCCGCGTGAATGGTGATGGAAAACCCGAGTGCCTTTGCCTGTTCCAAAAATTTAAGAGAAATTTCCGGGTTGAAAGCACCCTCTTCTATAAAAATATCGACTCTATTGCATAGTTTTTCGGATTTGATTGCAGGTAATAATTCATGAACGATATAGTCAAGATATTCTTTATGATCCTGAAACTCTTCAGGTTTCACATGAGCAGCCAGGCATGTTGGTACCAGGTCAGGCAGGTTTCCCTTTTGATTAAGAGCTTGGATTGCTCTCAACATTTTCAGTTCCGCGT
>Ga0208638_1000260_pt1 | contig 43327 bp, 51 predicted proteins | sample ETNtaG_34_FD_185753 | JGI IMG/M metagenome (GOLD analysis project Ga0208638, IMG submission 185753) | Marine microbial and viral communities from oxygen minimum zone, Eastern Pacific Ocean - ETNP201306SV51 (SPAdes) (version 2) | ecosystem: Environmental > Aquatic > Marine > Oceanic ...
GAGCAACTCCAGGAATGCACTACCCAGAGTCAAGATTTTATATTCGTAGAATGAGATTATCTAATCAATCAGAATTAATAGAACCATTAAAGAAGGCTGGTTACAAATTAGAACCAGCGTTCGGTTCAGAAGATTCTACGTTGGTGGTAGAGGTGCCGGTAGATGCAGGAGAGGGTATAAGGACAGCGGCTGAACTTTCGATTTGGGAACAATTCAGTTTAGCCGCGTTCTTACAACGACATTGGGCAGACAATCAAGTTAGTTGTACAGCCACATTTGACCCTGATACTGAATCAGCTGAACTACCACACGTTTTAAATTATTTTCAATATAAATTAAAAGGTATATCATTACTACCGAGAGCAAATGGTGGTGTTTATAAGCAAATGCCATATGAAGGAATTACAGAAAAAGAGTATAGTAAACAAGTTAAAAAACTTGGATACTTGAGTTTTGTTGGCGTTGAAGGTGAACAAGCCGAAGTAGATAAGTTTTGTAATAACGATGTTTGTGATATACCAGAAGCATGACAAGAATTCACATACCACAAAAACAGGCAGTTGACGCACCTGTAGAAAAATGCGTCTTTTCGATAACAAAATAAGGAGACGTTTTATGAATAATAAACGTAACTTAATCTCGTTAGTAGCAACATTTCTAATGCCTATGTTCATTTATGGACAAAGTGTTAGTGGTACAGTTGCTGATGAGTCAGGTAGTCCCTTGGCTGGAGCCAATGTAGTTGTAGAAGGAACTGATTTAGGTGCCGCTTCTTTAGAAGATGGTACTTATTCGATTTCGATTGGAGAAGGTTCTTATACAGTTACAGCTTCTGTTATTGGATATCAATCATCCACTGCATCAGTAGATGTTAGTGGTGATGTAACACTCGACTTTAGTTTAGCGGTTTCCGCAGTCGAGATGTCAGCATTAGAAGTTTTAGCTTCTCGTGCAGGCGAAAAAACACCTGTTGCACATACAACGGTAGTAAAGGAAGAACTTGAGTTTCGTCTTGGTTCACAAGACTTACCAATGTCTCTTAACTTAACACCATCAGTATATGCTACGCAACAAGGTGGTGGTGCGGGTGATGCTCGTATCAATGTTCGTGGTTTCAATCAGCGGAATGTAGCCGTGATGATTAACGGAGTCCCACAAAACGATATGGAAAACGGTTGGGTCTATTGGTCTAACTGGGATGGTGTAGCAGACGCTTCACACTCTATCCAGATCCAGCGTGGATTGTCCGCAGTCAACTTGGCAACACCTTCAATTGGTGGAACTATGAATATCATAACAGATCCTGCCACTCACGAAAAGGGTGGTAAGTTCAAGCAAGAAAGTGGTGCAGGTGGTTTTCTAAAAACTACTCTGAATTACAATAGTGGTCTTATTGGTGATAAACTCGCCTTGAGTGGTGCTATTGTAAGAAAAACAGGTGATGGTGTCATAGACAAGACATGGACAGACGCTTGGGCATATTATTTCGGTGCAAGTTACGCATTGGATAGTAAGAACCGATTCGAATTATACGCAATCGGTGCCCCACAACGTCATGGTCAGAATCTATACAAACAGAATCTCGGTGCTTATGATGCCGATTTCGCTGAGAGTGTAGATGGATATGATACTGAAGCACTTGGTACAGAAGATGGTGAAGGTAAGTTCGTAGATGTCGGAAGATTCTTTAATCAGAATTGGTCACCAATTAGTTCAGATTATACTGGTAAACAATATTGGTATATGTATGGTGCTAAAACGGTAGACAGACACGATCCTAACTTCTTAAATGAAAGAGAAAACTACTTTCATAAACCATTAGTAAACCTTAACCATTATTTAACTATCAACGACAAAACAAGGTTGAGTTCAGTCTTGTATTGGAGTGGTGGTTCAGGTGGTGGAACAGGTACTTATGGTAAAATACCGACACTTGATGCAGATGGTAACTTGGGTGATGATGATTACAAGTTCTATTATGGTCGTGGTCCTTGGACACGCGATTGGAATACACTTGTAGACTATAACTCAGGTGATGCAGACACGGTTTATGTAGATAAATCAGCTCTCGCCAGAACGCACGGTGAAGGTAATAACCAATCAGTTGGTATTCTTCGTAATAGTATCAATCGTCAAAGCACGATTGGTCTTATTTCTAAACTTAACTATGATTTGAGTGATGCACTTAAATTACAATTTGGTTTAGATTGGAGAACAGCAGGTATAGAACACGCACGTGAAGTTCGTGATTTACTTGGTGGTGATTATTATGTGGATTACGCAGATGATAATTCTCCCGATGGTAAAAGAGTTGAGTTAGGTGATATTATCGCTTATCACAATGAAACTACTGTTGATTGGTTAGGTGGATTTGTACAAGGAGCTTACGCTTCAGGTCCACTTTCAGCATATGGTATGGGTGGAGTATCAAGCATTGCTTATACTTACCAAGACCATTTCACAGTTGCTGATGAAGTAATAGAAGCTGACGCTATTATTACTACACAGTTCAAAGGTGGAGCAATGTATGATATTACTGATGGCATTAGTGTTTTCGGTAATTTTGGTATAGTAGAAAAACCGCCCATTATGGATAATGTGATTTATTTTGATGGAACGGTTGCTTCAGACCCAGCAAACGAAAAGTTCATCAGTTCAGAAGCTGGTGTAAGTTATTCGTCAGGTCTTGGAGCAGTTAAAGTGTCCGCATACAGTACAGATTGGAAAGATAGAAACCTTACCAAATCTGTAACAAGTGGACAAGGTTCAAGTGGTGATACTGATGTTATATTCCTAACTGGAATTAATCAGAAACACCAAGGTGTTGAAGTTGAAGCTTCCACAGAAGTACTTGATATACTTAGGTTAGACGCCATAGTAAGTGTTGGTACTTGGAAGTTTGATGGTGATGCCGATGGTAATTATCAAGAAGATGAGTTTAACGAAGATGGTCAAGTCATTGGACAAACGACTACTCCGTATACTTATGCACTTGATGGTTTGTTTGTAGGTGATCAGCCTCAAACATCTCTCGCACTTGTTGGAACAGTCACTCCTGTAAAAGGACTTAAATTACAAGCAGTATACAATCAGTATGATAATAATTATTCTGATTGGAGTCCTGGAGCAAGAGAGTATGATGGTTCAGACGAAGATGCAGACAGAGAACAAGTATGGGAAGCACCTGGATATTCCAAAGTGGATCTCCACGCTTCTTACGCACTACCAATTAGTGGATATGATGTATCTCTATTTGGTCATGTGTTTAATGCGACAGACGCAGTATTTGTTCAAGACGCCGTAGATCACAGTCAATACAATAGTTACGGGGATAAAACTCACGCAGCTCACAACGCAGAAGTATTTCTTGGAACTCCAAGGTATTTCAATGTTGGTATTGCAGTTAGTTTCTAATAGTAAAGTCTGGGGGGTTGAAATATATCCCCCACTTTTCTAAAAAATAGAGATACTTATAATAAAGAGGTTATAAAATTTACCAAAACGTCTATTACGAAAGTCGTAAAAATAGAGTTCATATATGGGATGATCATAACGGTCATGTAGTAGTGCCTTATAAAAGGTATGCCTATATTAAAGATAGTTATGGAACTCATGTTTCCCTTTATGGTGACAAATTAAAGAAACTTTATCATTGGAAAAAGGGAACATCAGGGTTATATGAATCTGATATTAATCCTGAAACACGAACTCTTATCGATACATATACAGATAGTTCAGAACCATCTGTTGGTCATGTAATAATGATTATTGATATTGAGGTAGAGGTTACAGAAGGATTTCCAAGTCCACAAAGGGCACCGAATAAGATTACTTCGATTGCTATCCACGACAGTGTAACTGATGAATATTTTTGTTTTGTTCTTGATGAAAAATTAATTTTAGACGGAGACTTTGGGAAGAATGTAACGGTAGAATCTTTTCAAACTGAGTATGAGTTATTACAACGGTTTTTTGCAAAATATCTTGAAATTAGACCGACAATTATTACGGGATGGAATACGGACAAGTTTGATATTCCATATCTTTACAATCGAGCACAACAAATAGTTGGTAAGAATATCGCAGATTGTCTTTCACCAGTTCAATCAGTTTATTATAACAAATACAGAGAAAAGTATATGATAGCAGGAGTATCCTGTTTAGATTATATTATGTTATACAAGAATTTTACATTTAGTTCTAAACCATCTTACAGATTAGATGATATTGGTCATTCAGAAGTCGGAACAAACAAGATTTCATATGATGGGACACTCAATGATTTATATGAAAATGATCTGAAGAAGTTTGTTGAATATAACATTCATGATGTTAGGATTGTAAAGAAGTTAGATAATAAATTAGACTTTATAGAAATTGCAAGAGCCATATCTCATATTGGTCATGTTCCATATGAGGATATAGAGTATGATTCCCGATTCTTAGAAGGAGCCATATTGACTTATCTTAAAAAGTTAGGAGTAGTAGCTCCAAACAAACCAATAAAAAGTGAGGTTACAAAAGACAGGAAATTTGCAGGAGCATATGTTCAGGACCCACAGCGGGGCAAACACGATTGGGTATATGATTTAGATATTACTTCTATGTATCCGTCTGTTATTATGAGTTTGAATATTTCACCCGAGATGAAGATTGGTAAAGTTATTGGTTGGAATCCAGAAGAATTTATTAAGGGTAAAAAGAAAACCTATTCTATTAGAATGAATGGTAAGAAAAAAGGACAACTTACTGAAGTAGAACTTAAAGAGTTTTTTGATAATAATCAAGTATCAATATCTAATAATGGTATTTTGTATAGAACTGATAAACAAGGATTGATACCATCATTATTATCTAAATGGTTTGACCAACGAAAAGAGTTTAGGAAATTGGCTAAGAAGTTTGGTGATGAGGGTGATGAAGATAAGTATGGTTATTTCAACAGACGACAGCACATTCAGAAGATTGTGTTGAACTCTATGTATGGAGTTTTAGGACTTCCTGTATTTAGGTTCTATGATTTGGATAATGCAGAGGCAACTACATTAACAGGTCAATCTCTTATCAAGTTCACACGGAAACTTGTTAATCATTTTTACAATAAAGAGTTAGGAACGGAAAAAGACTATTGTATTTACATTGATACAGATTCAGTATTTTATTCTGCAGTTCCATTAATTGAACACAGGTTTAAAGGTGATATGAGTGATGTGATGATGACTCAAAGAATTAACGAGATAGCAACAGAAGTTCAAGAATTTTTAAATGAAACTTATGATTATTTTGCTGGAAGATTTTGTAATTTAGATAAACACCGATTTGAGATTAAACAGGAGATTGTAGCAAAGAGTGGATTGTTTATTGTAAAGAAACGATATGGGATGAAAGTTATTTCAGATAATGGTCGTCAGGTAAATACAACTCTTGTAAAAGGATTAGATACAGTTCGTAGTAATTTTGCACCATTATTTCGTCAGTTATTAAAAGATGTATTAGAGGACATTTTGGGTGATGTTCCAAAAGATAAGATAGACCATAGAATAACAAGATTTAGAAAGAATATGAAACTCAATCAGTTGGATGAAATTTCTTCACCAACAGGAGTCAAGGGAATATGGAAATATTTGAGAAAAGAAAATGAACATAGTTCAACTTCGATACTTGAAAAACCAAAAGATAGACGAGTATTTTCTTTATTCCACAAAGGAACACCAGTTCATGTAAAGGCAGCAATTGCATACAATGACTTAGTGAAATATTTTGGTCAAGATAACAAGTATGGGTTTATTAACAATGGGGATAAAATTCGTTGGGTGTATTTAAAGACAAATCCATTAGGATTAAAGGTCGTGGCATATAAAGGACATGAAGATCCACCAGAAATTATGAACTATATACATGAACATATAGACCACGATAAAATTTATGGTCAAGCAATGACCAAAAAATTACAAATGTTCTATGATTCTTTGAATTGGGGAAAACCAGTAGATATAGAACAAAGTATAGAAAGATTTTTTTGATTTTGAACAAAGTTGTATATATGTATATATAACGAATTAATAATAAGGAGAATAATAAATGGACAAATACAAATTGACTCGATTCATTGATAAATATCATTTAGGTGGTAATGTTAATGCAGTAGTTATTAACAGTAAAGGAGATACCTTGTCAACAAGGTTTATTACTGGTGATAAAGCATTACTCGGTGAACTTGAAATGAATAGTTGGAGTTTTCAAGATGCTGAATTGGGAGTTTATGATACAGAACAGCTTAGTAAATTAATAGGTGTTTTAGATGATGATGTATCTCTTAATTTAACTCAATCAGGGGATAAAGCAATTGCACTTGAAATGTCTGACCAGTATTCTAAGGTCAACTTTATGCTGTCGGACAAATCAGTTATCAATCAGCCCCCACCATTAAAGGGAATACCTGAATTTCAACTTAAAATAAAAGTTGATACCAATTTCATTCAGAGGTTCATTAGTGGTAAATCTGCATTACCAGATACAGATACTTTTACGGTAATTACAAATGATGATGGAGTAAAACTTGTAATAGGTTATTCGTCAATCAATACAAACAGAGTTACAATTCCAGTAGAAACTGAAACACATGAAGATATAGATAATGTTTCGTTTAATGCTAACTTGTTTAAGGATGTATTAGTAGCAAACAAGGAATGTGAAACTGCAACTCTCGAAGTAAGTGAAAAAGGATTATCGAGAATTAATTTTAAGGTCGACCAATATGATGTTACCTATTATCTTGTAGCAGTGCAGGACGTTGATTAATTTTGATAATTTCCCATCTTTTAGTGAAGAGCATTTTCATACTTGGATAAATGAATTAACACCGATAGAAGAACATAGTGGATTTCTTGTAAAAAGAGACGACTATTTTAATCTCAACGGTGTTAGTGGTGGCAAAGTTAGACAATGTTCTAAACTTGTCTATGATAATATAGACCACATTAGAGAACAATGTAATGGTGGGATATTAACGGCTGCCGGTATTCCGTCGCCACAAAGTTGTATTACATCTGCAGTCGCCAAGTACTTTGGTCTAAAATGTATGGTTACAATACCACATTATCCAGACCACATCAAAGATAGTTACAGAGTGAATGCATCATTGGCACAGAAGTTTGGTGCCAAGGTATATGGAGTAGGTAATCCGAATATATCGGGGCCCGAACTCGATGCCAAGAAATTAGTAGGTGAAACGGGTTACTTTCAGATAAAATTTGGTATGAATGGACGACAAGTAATGGAAACTATTGCCCAGCAAGTCAAAAATGTTCCAGATCACGTGACAACAGTCGTGGGGATCGCTGGGAGTGGTTTATCTATGTTAGGCGTAGCATTAGGTTGTAAGTTGTATAATAAGAATATTAAAACGATATATCCTGTAGCATTAAGTGGGTATGTGTATAAAAACAAGAAAATGTGGTATGATCGTCTCCCAGAACGTGCTCAGTTTGACGGCGATTTTCATGTAGTTCAGTCGGAATATCCATACCAACATAAACTGAAACTGAAAGAGTCATTACCACTCGACCAAACATACGAAGCAAAAGCATGGGATTGGATGGTAAAAAACTTAGAACCATCTGAAAAAGTGTTATTTTGGGATGTTGGTATCAAGGAATATGATTTGAGTTATATTGAACCAATCAAATGGCACAAAAGTGAATATGAACAAATCATAGATAGAGAGATGAGGAGAAAGTCAAAGGTTACTGAACATGACTTTTTCTAAGGCGTGGTTAGAAAAGAAGATAATGTGTGGTTTATGCAACTTCGGTTGCTGTAATCACCCATCATTTCATGTAGAAATCACGGAAGAAGAACAAGAATTTTATCAAAAGGAATATGGATTAGACCTTGAATTAGAATGGAGTCAAGATGGATGTTGTGATTTATTAAAGGATGACAATACAGGATGTAGTTTGGGAGATGACCGACCACTATTCTGTAAGTTGTATCCATTAGTAGAAAACAAGTCTAATAGATTGGTTATAAATAATTGGGGATACATACATTGTCCTAAACCAATGAACTATGAATTGGATAAAGTGGTAGATGGAAAGTATCATTACAAGATAAAACCAGAAGTTAGAAAACACAACAAAAGGGAAGAGTTGATATTAGATGATAAGATAGAAAACGCAGTCAAACAGATTTGGCTACAATCAAAGAATTCTATAATTCAACGATACGGTCAAGAATTTTATGAGAGAATAAAAATGGAAATGAAACAAACAATTAAACACGAGTTCTTTTAATGTACCTAAATTATTTTGATAAATTTAGAGATATGGAGCCCTATCTCAAAATAGACGAGAAAGATTGGGAATACATAAAAGAAACATTTGAAAAACAAGATGTAAAAGAAAGTCTTGCTACGGTAGCAATGACTTATCCACTTCCATATCCAGATTTAACCGAAAAGAAGGCCTGGAAAGATTTTCAAAAACTCAAAGGGATGAAATGGAATGAAATAATGGTAGAGGGTGAGTGGTATGCAAGAGAGGGAACTAAGTATAGTTATAATCTGAATTATGATGACAAACAATTTTATTTTCGTAGGATAAATACTGGTAATGGGGCAAGTAACTATTTCCAAATAGAAAATCGTTGGTCGGTAGATGGTTCAGTAAGTCCTGGTCCAAAACGAACTTGGGAAAGTCATAAGTTTATGACTACACTTATGGGAAGTGCATATTCACTTAAAATGCCTAAGATTACCAAGAATATATTGAGGACAATGATTGGACTTCGTAAATATATCTGTTCTCAGTTTAAACCAAATGTGGCAAAGATAATTTATGATATGTTTGAGTCAGAGAACATTCTTGATTTCAGTGCAGGTTGGGGTGATAGACTTGCTGGATTTTATGCAAGTGAATATGGGAAACATTATGTGGGATTGGATCCACGAAAAGAGAATCATTTTTTATATGAAAAACAGGCTAAGTTTTATGAGAAACACTTGGGATTTTTCGAACACGAGAGAAAATCTGAATTTCATTGTTCACCAGCAGAAGATTTTGATTTTACTCAGTATGATGATTATTTTGATTTAGTATTTACGAGTCCACCATACTTTAGCGTAGAGCGTTATAGTTATGATGATACACAAAGTTGGGTTAGATACAAAGATATAAATGATTGGAACAAAGATTTCTTACAGACGACCTTGGGTAATTTATGGGGCAGTATTAAGAGTGGTGGATATTTATTGGTAAATATTAGTGATGTTTATACAAATTCTAAATGGTCAACCGATAGGGGTTGGTTAGAAATCTGTAATCCTATGAATGACTATCTATCAAAGTTAGGAGAGTATCAAGGTTGTATTGGAATGGAAATGGCTAAACGACCAAATAGTGGTGGAGCAGGAACGGCAAAGACTTATGAAGGTTCTGTATGGACAGAGAAATCTCTTGAAAATAAAGATGACAAAAAATTTGGAGAACCGATTTGGATATGGAAGAAACTTTAGATAAAATTACTCTTGCAAGAAGAAAATCTTTTAAGATATTTTTCATAGGATTTAACAAAACTGGAACAGTTTCTTTATTACATCTATTTTGGGATATCTTAGGATATAAAGGCAAAGTTATTCATGGTGGTGGTGCAACCAGAGAAAGACAAAACTATGATTTAATGGGAATAACAGATCAAACAAAAGATTTATCAGAAGAATTTGATAGACTTGGTGATGAATTATTAGGTCAATGGGTTGTGTACTTAGATACTCATTGGATATCTGATAATTTTGAAGAACTCTATAAAAATTATCCAAATGCAAAATTTATATTTAATACGAGAAATGAAGATGATTGGGTAGAAAGTAATAAACGACATAGATCTCAATTATCCGAAGAAACGAGAGAAGAGGGTAATTGGACTGATTTTGATGAAAAAGAAAATAGAGATTATTATCAGACACATTCAAAGAGAGTGTTAGATTTTTTTGAGGATAAATCAGATGAACTTTTAGTTTTAGATATTTGTGGTGGAGATGGATATGAAAAGTTATGTCCATTTTTGGGAATAGATATACCAGATGAACCATTTCCCCACAGGCATAAAAGAAGTACTCCATATTTAGAACATTTTAGACGACCAAAGGTTAATGGTTTTTGGTATGGTTCAGAGTTAGGTGATCTTGAAAAGTTATGTATTAATTCATGGATAAAGAACGGTTATGAATTTCATCTTTGGTTATATGACGATATAGAAGTTCCTAAAGGTGTAATTGTAGAGAATGCAAATGATATAGTTTCACTTGATCAATATTTTACTTATACAAAAGGACATACAAAAAATACTCCTGTAGCTTTTTCAAATTTATTTAGAGCACATTTACTTTATCAGTTGGGTGGATTGTATATTGATTTAGATGTTTTATGTATACAACCACAAAATTTTACTGAGAGATTTGTATTTACAGAACAGGGTCATAAATTATCTGATTATCATGTTGGTACTTGTTTAATATATACTCAAGATAAAGGAGAACAAATATTTGAGGATTGGATTGATTGGATAGATTCTTTAAAGTTAACTTCCGTTTCACATGGTGGATTGGGACCAGATTTGTTTACTAAGTTAGTTATAGAACATGAATTAAAAGAGTATGTTTTACCAAAATGGAAGTATTGTCCGATAGACTGGGAATCACATAAGAATATATGGAAATATAGACCAAATTCTTATGGAATTCATTTGTATAGTAGTATATGGGATGATGATGATTATAAAAATATAGACAAATGGAGATAAAGAATGAATAAATACCAAATGAATAAGATGAGAATTTTTGAAATTGGTGTAATGAAAACAGGTACAACTTCTCTTGGAAAGGCGTTTCGTATTTTAGGATTTAAGCATGTGGGATGGAGGGCTGATTGTTATTTACCAGAACCATATCCAAATAATACTTTTAAAGATTCCTGGCCAGCTATGTGTGAGGTTGCTGATAAATATGAAACCTTTACAGATGGTCCTTGGCACGATGTACCCTTTCAATTGTGGGATAAGAGATATCCAGGTAGTAAGTTTATTATTTTAGAACGAGATGATGAGAGTTGGGGTAAATCAAATGAGTTTTGGCAGACTAATGTTTTAGATTGGGATAAACAATGGGAGAGTGATAGAGATGGTGCTATAGAAAATCATCTTAATCATAAAAGAACAAAATATGATAAGATAAAAAACTATTTTAAAGATAGACCAGATGATTTATTAGTAATGAATATATGTGATGGAGATGGTTGGGAAGTATTGTGTCCATTTTTAGATAAACCTATTCCAGCTGTTTCTTTTCCACATTTAAATAGTCACTAATTTTAATGGGTAAATTAAAATGAGAATAGAACAGGCATATGTTTCACCATCATTATCACATTTCAGATATGAATTTTTAGAATGTTGGGATTTGAGAGAATATGATAATCCAGAAGAACCTGCAGTTTTTTATGGTTTATATTATGATTGGGATGATGATAAGAAATGGCCTACAAAGAGTTCTGTTGATATAGAAACTTATAATAATCATAAAGGATTTAAAGTTTTATTGTGTGGGGCAGCAGAATATAGTGGTGGTCAGTTTAATAAGATAGATAAAGAAAGTCTAAATTTGGTAGCAGTAGATGATTGGGAAGTTGATGCATGTAAGACATTAAAATTACCTTATAAACATTTAAAAGTACCATATTTTGATTTTGATAGATATTTACCGACAAAACTTGGTGATAAGATTTATTCTCATATACCATTGAGAGAAAATGATGGAGAATGGGGTAAACAATTTGAGAAGCAATTTCAGTATGAAAAATTAATGAAATTATTTGGTGAAGATATATTTTGTTTTCCAAAAGAATGGACACCAGTACATAAAATGTTACCATATTTTAATCAAAGTTTTGTTAATATTAAACAGCATAAAGTAAGAGGAACAGTAACTTCTTGGAAGTTAGGAGTGATGGGTAGAAATACAATCACTACTAATCTTGAAGATGCACCAAACTTCTTACAATATAAGTCTGATGATGATTTGTTAAGATTGGTAGATGAGGAATCTAAAAAAATTGGAACTATACAAAATGAAGTTTCAGAAAAAACAAGAAATTATTTTCATCAATCTGATGATTGGTTACATGAGGATTATTGGAAATGAAAATAAAAGATAGAGAGGATTATCGGAAATGATAATTAATATTGGATTTAATAGAGCAGGAACAACAAGTTTAGCTGAGGCGTTGCGTTTACTTGGATATAAAGTTATCCATGCTGTTTATCATAAACATATAAATATTTTTTGGGATAATATAAATCAAAATAAAAAGTTACTTGATGGATTAAAATATGATGCATTTTTAGACCACCCCTTTTTACAAATGGGAATAGTTAAATTATTAATAGAACAATATCCTGAAGCATATTTTGTTTACACTAAAAGAAATCATAAAGATAGATTTAGAAGTGAAAAATTGCCGTGGGGCGAAAAACATTGGGTAAAATGGGAAAAACATAAGGAAGAATTTATTGATTATATATTGAAAGATAATCCACATATAAAAGTTTTACATTTTAATATGTGTGATGATGGAGATGGTTGGAAAGAATTATGTAAATTTTTGAATAAAGATATACCAGAAATTGATTTTCCATATCTTAATAGGGGTGAGAAATGAACCAATGGTTTATATTTGGATTGAACGGCGCAGGTAAATCTTGGTTTCTGAAGAATAAAAAATGTGAAGATATTACAAAATACAAATGGAATTCAGAAGATACATTTTCAGCGTTAGATAAGTCATGGGAAAGTGGAGATAAAACTTGTGCGTATGCATTTCATACTTTAAAAAAATTTGGAACAGTTGATATTCATAAATGTAATCTGATTCATTATCCTATTCAGATAAATGGTATTAATGAAAATGTATGGGAATCTTGGATACATAAGGAAAGGGAAAAGGAGGCTATTATTCTTATTACTTCAAGACAAAATATTTTACAAAGACTTAAAAAAAGAGGGTTTAACCAATTAGATCAGTACATAGAATCAACACCATTAATGATGGTTGGAAGTTATAAAACATTAATACGATTGTTAAAAGAACAAAATATTTCTTATATTATACTGAACAGTTCAAACGAACAATATAATATCGTAGATGAAAGTGAAATAGAAACGATTATAGAATTATGAAAGTTGCAATATTACAGAGTAATTATTTACCTTGGACGGGGGTATTTGAATTAATCGATTCGGTTGATAAGTTTGTATTTTTTGATGATGTACAGTATACAAATAGAGATTGGAGAACAAGAAATTTAATAAAAACAAATCAAGGTAAATTATGGTTGTCTGTTCCTGTTTATAAACAAAAAAGGGATACTAATATTATTGATATAAAAATTTGTAATGAAATAAATTGGAAAAGAAAACACTATAAAAGTTTTTGTCATCATTATTCAAGGTCTAAATATTTTAGTCAGTATAAACATTTGTTAGATTTTTATTTATTAGATTGGGAATACCTTCATAAATTGAATAGATATACTATTGAAAAAATATCAAGAACATTAGGCATAGATACAGAATTTTATTATTCAGAAAATTTTAAATTAAGTGGTAATCCAACTGAAAAAATTATACAAGTTGTTAATCAACTTGGTGGAGATACTTATGTTTCGGGTACGGCCGGCCGAAATTATATTGATGAGAGTTTATTTACGGATGTTAAGTTAGAGTATATTGAATACAAGACAAAAAACAGATTTACAGTATTAGACAATATATTTAATAATGGGATATTTATAGATAGATGAAAAAGGAGATTAATTATGAAAAAAGTAATTTGGAAATCTAATATTCGTATTAAGGCAGAGTCAATTGGGGAAGGGTCAATAGTTCTGGCAGTAGAAGATTCTGCTTATTTACTTAGACGAAAAAAGGGAACTGAAATTCCTCGGTTGAAGGCTAAAAATATTGTGCAATGGAAAAAAACGGATAATAAAAAGAAAAAATAAAAAAGTGAGGTTATAATGTCTTGGCATGAAAAAGCATCGGTTACAGATTTGATAGTCGGGGATGTAATCTTATCCTATGATATTAATGAAGAAAAAATAATAGAGGCAGAAATTATTGATAGAGTTGAAGAACTTTATTCAGATGGTAAAGAAACATTTGCTATATCTACTGGTGATTATGGTATAAATTTAACTATTTTTCATATTTTACCTTATTACCGTGATGGAGAATTGATTATAGATAATTCTGGTACGGTTGAGGTTGGTGATGAGCTCATTGTAATAAATGAAGATGAATTATCAATAATATTACAGAAAGTTATTTCCGTTGAGGAAGGTTTTACAGATAACCAAGTTGTATATCATCCTAAATCATCAAATGGGTATTATTTTGTAAATAGAATTTTATTACATGATTAAATGGTTATAGTTCATAGAGATCACGGAGTTTATGGTCTTGACGAGACCGTTCAAACTTATAAAAAAATATTAAGTGAATTTTATCATTCTAAATTCGAAAAAACATTAAAATCTAATAATATACCATATATTATAACAGATTATGAAGATTATGATGAAGATTTAGTTGGCGATTATTTTGTAGGTCGTTTTGCACATGCTCTCATCGACAAAGAATTACATTCTAAGTGTTTTGATAAGTTATATGATTATTATGGTGAAAAGATGTGGCCTGATAAAAAGGCATATTATTATTACGATGATAAAGTTAGACAATATGAACTTTTAGAAAAGTATGGAATTCAAGTTCCAAGTGTTACTTGTAATGATTTAGATGAATTGTTAAAAAATGTTACTATTGGAACGGTTATTAAGTCTACCTATGGTGCTGGCTCAGAGAGTACTTTTTATGTATGGGAAAAAGAACATTTAGATAATATTGAAGAATATATCTCTAATTGTTATAATAGTGAAAATTTCTTTCCTTGTCAGGTCCAAGAGTATATCAGTACTGAGTATGAAAAAAAGATAGTGATAACTAATGATGAAATTTATGGAATTAAACAGAAATTGGATGTTGGCTGGGAGTATCCAAATGATTTTCCTTTCAATTTTGGTGATGAACATTGGGCAAAACGTAAAGGGAATAAGGTAGAATCTTTAAATGAGAGAGAGTTTGAGTTATTAGACACTATTATGGATATTAAAACTGAACTTAATACACCAAATTTAAAATTTGATATTATAAATGAAAAAGTTATTGAATTTACTTATATGTATGGCGAGTTATTACCAGAAACTTATAAATATATGTATTTTGACATGAATACCAAATCCTTTGAAGAAAAAGTGGTGTCTGTTAATGATTTTGCATATAAACAATCAAATTCGGTATTAAAACATTTAGGTATTATATAATGAAGTATTTGTATTATAATGGAGATAGTTTTTGTGGTGACCAAATAAAGAAAGGTAGAACATTTGGAGATTTATTAGGGCAAAAGTATAATTTAAAAGTAAAAGATGAGTGGAGACCTGGTTCAAGTAATCATAGAATATATAGAACTACTGTTGATTTTATAATGAACAATAAATCTAAGTTACATGATTATTTATTTTTAATTGGTTGGACCAAACCTACTCGATTTGAATTGTATGATACTACACATAAGAAATATATTCCAATGGGGCATACTAATTTTTATAGAATGATGAAAGGTGAGGATGTACAATTTCTACCTGGAACCACCCCACCAATGTGGTATAAGATTGGAGGCGGGTATGAGATAGAACTATCTGATGAATTTAAAAAGGAATATATCACAAAATTTGTTGACTTTGAAAATATGTTGGAAGAACACATGAAAAGAGTTTATTCTTTAGAATGTATTTTGAAGGCAAATAATTGCAAATATTTATTTTATAATATTTTTAATGATACTTACCGCAGAGGGGTGATTCGTAAGGTCGTTATGGGTATTAAAAAAGTGGTAAAAGAAGAAAAAAAGAGTGATAATTATATTTGGAATCATGCTAATGAACTTTTTGATTGGGATAATTGGATATTACCTCGTAGTTCATTCGATGACTATTTAACGAAATACTCACATAATTCAGTTAGAAGAAGTAGTAATGATGATCATCCAAATGAATTAGGTCATAGGATTTGGTATCAAGTGGCCAGAGAAAAAATAAATAGTATGAGTATATTATGAAATATTTATTCGTAATTTATACTGATATAGAATATAAACAACATTTAGACAATTTTAAAACACAAGAGTTTTATAAACAGATTTGTGATGACTCGACCATTGAGGTTATAGAATGGGGTACAGATTTTCATACAGATTATAGAGATTTACCTACAAAAACTCAAGAGATGATGAAGTGGTGTAGTGAAAATAAAGAATATGATTATTTAGTTAAGTGTGATGATACTACATTTATGAGAGAAGATTTAAAGGTTGATTTTGTATATGATAATGTGAATATTTTTATACACGATGGAGATTATTGTGGTATTAAAAAACGAGTATTTAATTATGATGATTTTTATATTGAGTGGTATAAAAATAAAGGATTGGGAGAACTTGATAAGAGTTTAAGTGATATTGCTAATGGTTATTTTTATGATGGAAAATGTTATACTGTATCAAAAGATTTTAGTTATTTTATAGGACAACAAAGAGGAATATCAAAAATATTCACAAAAAGACTGTCAATAGAAGATATAATGGTAAGTTTTATTTACAGAGAGATGTATGAAGATTAGGTATAAAAAAGTTCCAAATAATGAAAATGCAATAGAGATTGATGGAAAAGTAGTGCTATCATTTGATCCAAAGTATAAAGAATATCTAAAATGGAAAGATGAGAATCCAGAGTTGGAACAGGAGCTGTTAAATGAGATAGGACAAGAAATAGAAAATAAAAGATTGTATAAGCTCGGTGCACCACATAAGGAAGGTAATGTTTGGAAGTGGTACAATGAAAATGGCCAGTTGATATTAGAGTCTAAAATATATACAGATAAAGAGAACCCAGATGATTTTGCTTGGGAAGTGGATGGTGAATATGTTTCTTGGTATGATAATGGACAGAAAAAGGCGGTGGGGAATGTATTGAATGGTAAACAAGATGGATTATGGACTAATTGGTATGATAATGGACAGAAAAAGGCGGTGGGGAATGTATTGAATGGTAAACAAGATGGATTATGGACTAATTGGTATGAAAATGGACAGAAGGAATCTGAAGGAAATATTTTAAATGGTAAAAAAGATGGTAAATGGACTGTATGGTATGAAAATGGAGAGGTAACAGAATATGCAACTTACAAGAATGGAAAACCAGTTGGAAAATTAGATAGATGGCACCCAAGTGGAGTGAAAGAGAGGGAAATAGTATTTGATAAAAAGGGGTTAGTAAAAAAACAAATTTGGTGGTACGCCAATGGACAGCAAGGTTCAGCTGGAAAATACAAATATGGTGTTAAAGATGGTAAATGGATATGGTGGCATAATACTGGAGAAATTTGGGGAGAAGGATATTTTGAGTCTCGACCAGTGCATTTAAGAGATTTAGATCCAAATAGAAAAGATGAAGTAAAAACTGGTAAATGGACTTATTGGCATAAAAACGGAAATAAATTTTCAGAAGGAATTTATAAAGATGGAGAAAAAGATGGTAAATGGACTACTTGGTATGATGATGGACAAAAAGAAAAAGAAGAAACTTACATAGACGGTAGTTTCAAAGGAAAATATGTTAATTATTATAGAAATGGTAAAATGAGATCAGAAGGTCAGATATTAGGTGGTGAAATGGATGGTAAATGGTTATTTTATTTTCATAACGGGAAAAAGGAAATGGAATGTAATTTTGATTTTGGAAATCCAATAGATATAGCCAAAATATATCACGATAGTGGAGAATTAGTTCGGGAGATAGATTGTGATTAGTTTTATAGTACCTTTTTCTACAATAGAAAAGGATAAATTTTTAAATTTAAATGAAAAAGAAGACTTGTGGGAAGAAAACGATTCTGCAAATATAATTTATTCTACAATTAAAACAATTAAAAATATCAATTCTCTTAAATGTGAAAAAGAAATTTTGTTAGTAGATAATAGTCATACTTGGCCCGAAGTAGATTTACCGAATGTTAGGGTAATTAAAGGATGGCAGGCATTACCACTCAAAAAACTTGAGAAGGTAAGTGAATTTATGAATCATAATGATATAGATTTATCCTTAAAAAATATAGGTAATTTAACTATGTGGGTATCTATGGCATTTCATTTGGGAATACAAGAGGCAAAAGGTGAGTATATTGTATTACAACATAATGATACTTTTTATCATCAAGACTGTTTAGATGAGATGATTAGACAAATGGGAGAAGAAGAACTTGAATATATTTCAGTTGATAATAAAAAAATATGGATTTCTACTTATCTTTTACATAAAGAAAGGTTAGATAAGTATCTTAAAGAATATTCATTTCAACCAGTTACAATGTCACCCAATTATGGTGGATATGTAAAAACTCAAAAACTTGGATTTGCAGATGCGTATTTTTTCTTGTGTAAGAGAAAGTTCTTTGATAATTATAATATAGACTGGTATTACGGTGATACCAATCATGGTGCAACCATATATTGTCTTGAGAATGATTTAAAGTATCTTCATTTAGGTCCTTATTATGATAATCCAAATTGGGAAACGGAAGATACGTTGCATACATATTACTATAAGGATGAGCCATTTCTAACTCATCTTAAAGGTGGATTTTCAGAGAATAAAATGTCATCAAAAGATTTTGAAGAAGAATTTAATGCATATTTAAAGGAATTAAGAAATGCAAAATGAACACACACTTTGGACTGAAAAATACAGACCAACTTCGTTAGATACATATTTAGGAAATGAACACTTAAAGAGTAAAGTATCTCTTTATCTTGAAAGTGGGGATATACCGCATCTTCTTTTATATGGAAAAGCAGGTACAGGTAAAACTACACTTGCAAAGATACTTGTAAATCACATAGAGTGTGATTATATCTATATTAATGCGAGTGATGAAAATAATGTGGATACAGTTCGGAACAAGGTAAAGATGTTTGCATCTACATTAGGATTTAAGGATTACAAGGTTATAATCTTGGACGAGTGTGATTACATTACACCAAATGCTCAGGCCGCACTAAGAAACTTAATGGAAACATTTAGTAAACATTGTAGGTTTGTTTTAACCTGTAATTTCGTAGAGAGAATAATTGACCCGATACAATCTCGGTGTCAGACATTCCAAACTACACCACCATCCAAAAAGGAAGTGGCAGTTCATTTATCAAATATATTGGAAAATGAAGAAGTAGGACATGAACTATCTGATATAGCACTTTTAATAAACAGTGCATATCCAGATATAAGACGAGTTATCAATTCTGCACAACGACAATCAGTAGAAGGTGAATTGGTAATAGATAAACAGAGTATAGTAGAGAATGATTATAAGTTAAAGTTATTAGAAATATTAAAGACACAAGATAGGAAAAATGCTTTTAAGAATATTCGTCAGTTAATGGCAGATAGTCAAGTTAAGGATTATGCAGACTTATTTAGACTACTATATGATGAAGTAGATAGTTATGGTAAGGGACATATTGCAGAATGTATTTTAGTATTAGGAAAGTATGAATTAAGTGATAGTCAGGTAGTTGATAAAGAAATCAATGCTATGGCAATGATAATAGAATTATTAGGAGTTATAAAATAATGATAGAAAAACATTGGGGTGAAAAGAAACCACCTGCTAAAAAGGGTGTACAACCAGGTCACAAAGATAGTAAACCAGAAAAACACATAGCAGTTCACGAAAACAAGATTTATTATTATGCTAGTGTGAATAGAGAAAGTGCAGTAGAACTCAATAAAAAGGTAAGTGAGTTGGAATCTAAAAGTTTAACGATGTCAAAAACTTTAGATATAGATGCTCCACCTATAAAAGTGTTGATAAACTCAGGAGGTGGTTCAATCACTGCTGGTATTTCATCAATGGATACAATACTGAGATGTAAAGTTCCAGTAGAAACATATGTAGATGGATTTTGTGCAAGTGCCGCTACATTCCTTTCTGTAGTTGGTGATCATCGATATATGAGTAGAAATTCGTATATGTTGATTCATCAATTATCGACAGGATTTTGGGGAAAGTATTCTGAGTTTGAGGATGAGAAACAGAATCTTGATTTAATGATGACTACTATCAAGAATGTGTATAAGAAATATACAGAAGTTCCAATGGAAAAGATAGATGAAATATTGAAACATGATTTAATGTGGGATGCGGAGACTTGTAAAACTTTGGGATTGGTTGATGAGATAATTTAATGTTAGAACTTTTATATGAATATTGTGATAAGAATAATATTGTTTATAATACAAATGATCAATTTGGTATGGAATTTCCAAAGGGAGAACTATCTGAAGGAATTCCTTCAGATTGTGGGGAGTATTTTATCAATTTTACATCAACAAGTGAGTTTTTAGAAGGTATAGATTGGAATAAAGAATATGCTCTACTCAATTCTTTTATTGAAGGATATTTTCCAGTACAACATTTAAAAGAATTACATAATGAGATTCGAAATAAGAATTATCCAGCAAAAAAAATAATATGGGTTACTTCAGATTTAAATATAGAAAAGAATTATAATACTTGGAAATCTAATAGTAAATTTAGAAATGATGAGTCAATTAATGTTATAGGATTATTTTTTTGGTTAGGAATATTGGAAGAAAGATTAGATTTTTCTCATTCTTGGATTAAAAATAGTGTGAATAATATTGAAAAAAGGGATAAATTATTTTTATTTTTAAATAATAAGAATCATTCGGTTAGAGGTCATTTTTTTGAACGAATAGAAAAATTTGATGGTCTCGATGTTTCTTTTCATTCATTCGTAGAAAGAGGTATTTTTTTAGATGTAAAGAATGTCTTTGGCGGTATCGGACAAAAAGGAGACAATCTTGATAATATGGCTTATTGGGAAGGTTGGGGATTAAACAATTTAAATCAATATTATATGAATACTTATTTTGAAACTTTTTGTAGTACTGATAGGGATGAAAAAAAAGATGGTCGTATTTTTATGTGTGATAAAATAGCAAAACCTTTAGTAATGGGACACCCTTTTATTGGATTATTTAATCCATTCACATTAAAAAGTCTTAGAGAATTAGGATTTGAAACTTTTCCTGAATTATTTGATGAAAGTTATGATGATGAAGTTAATATTGATAATAGATTTAATATGGTAGTTAAAGAAATAAAACGTTATGTTGATTTATGGAACAGAGATAAAGAAGAAGTTCATAATATTTTTTCACAAAAGAATATTTTAGAGAAAAGAAAACATAATCAAAATTTAGTATTGTATCACAATCCAATATACCCTAAATTATATGATAAATTATCTATGGTGAGGTAGTTTAATGATTTATTGTTTCGGAGATAGTTGGGGTGCCGGTGCTGGATTAAATGAAAATGAAAACCCATTTGGTTATTGGCTAGCAAAAGATTTAGGGACAAAATTTCTAAATTTTTCACGTGAAGGTAATTCATATCCAGTAATAGTAACTCAGATATTTGATAACATTAGAAATAGGAATGAAGATTCTCCTGTTAGTGAAGTAATTAAAGTTAAAAGTGGATCATTTATTCATAAAAATGATATTGTACTTATAGTTGTTCCTCCAGATGTTAGGTGGATGGATTATAAAAATAATACCTTTATAAGTTGGTATTATGAATCAGATAAAGAACGATTTTTGTCTTGGTTGGGAGGTAAAACAGAAGTTTGGTTTAGATACCATGCTAGTTTATTTACATATACTATTCAATCAGCATTAGATAGTATTGGTTGTAAATATTTATTCATGCATAATTATGGTGGTGAGTTTATTATAGATGATGGATTTAAATCTTTAATTAATACTAATAACTTTTTGGATATTAAAAAATCTTTGACTACACTATTAGGTGGAAAAGATGAATATGAATCTTGGGATTTAAAAAATGATGGTCCACGTGGACAACTGAGGAAAGGTATGTACTTTGGAGAAGATAATGTGCACCCAAACGAATTAGGTCATAAAAGAATTGCAGAATTAATTAAAGAGAGAAGAAGTCAAGTGATAATCCCAGAGATAAGTTTAAAATGATTATCTGGAATGTTATCGGTTTAACCTGTGGATTTTAAAATGAGAATAGCTGTTTGTTTTAGAGGTCAAATTAGAACTGGGGTAGAAGCTTCAAAGAAGTTGATTCATTATTTTGGGCCTTACTTTAAGGATATGGATTTTTTTGTTCATACCTGGGATAATACAACTTGTCCAGCGTTGGGGGGTCCCGATGCAATAGGGGGATGGAACGCCGATAATCCGCTCGACAGAACAGATGAGAGAGTGATTCGGGCATTAGAATATTTAGAAAATAAAAAAAAATCAATGGAAGTTGTAGATGGACTTTATCAATCTAAGTTAGATATGGATTACTTTGATAAGTTTTTAAAAATTTATAATCCAATAAACTATGAAGTGGAATCTCATAGTGAATTTATAAATAAAGCTGAGGGTGGTACGCAAGGCAATCTTGCTTTTCCGCAGTGGTATTCTTTATATAAATGTGTAAGGATGAAAAGAGAATATGAAAAACAAAATAATTTTATTTATGATATTGTAATTAATATGAGACCAGATTTATTATTTCATCCAGACAGTTCATTTAAAAAACAAATTGAATGGTACTTAGAGCAACCGAGTAATACTTTTGTTATTGAAAATTTAGATACAGATGAACCTGGTTGGAGAGAATTGAATGATGAGTGGTGTGATGATGTATATCATTGTTCAAATTCTGATTTAATGGATAAAGCTTCTTTACATGGAGATTTAGAACACAACTTGAAAAGAAGTAATCAGTATTTTTTAAACCATTTGGATAAAATTGGTGCAATTATAACTTGTAATCGCCCGTTAGGCGGTGGATATACAATTTATAGAGATTGGACTTTAGAATATGACCCCATATATGAATATCAATTAATTAATAGGATTGATAATATTATATGCAATTATGATACGGCGGATGAGATTAAAGAGGAGTTGTGATGGAATGGTGTATAAATTATGATAAGAAAATAGTATTTATAACAATTAATAGAAATGCAGGAACAACTCTTAGAGAATTTTTACCTAAATGTGGATTTAAAGTAATAGAGAAACCTTCTATTGATAAGGTTATGAATTATTCATTTTTTGCGATAATTAGAGATCCAGTTGATAGGTGGATTTCAGGAGTAAATGAATATATATGTTATACTGGTGAAGAAGTTTCAGAGATCAAACAACTTGTAAAAGATGAATTAAGTAATAATAATTTTGATTTTGATCAACATACTCGTCCCCAGTATAAGAGTCTTACAATGATAGAAGAATATAACTTGATTAAATTAGATGATAATTTAAGTGGTAAAATTAATAATGTAATTAATGAGAATATTAATTTTGGAGTATTAAATTCAGTTCACGATAGAGGACTTGATAATCATCATATTTTTTGTGTTGAGATGTTTAATGTTTATTGTAAAAACAATGAAAAATTTTATAAATTTTATCAAAAAGATTTTGAGTTATATGAGATTGCAACATGAATGGTATTTTAAAATGGGTTGAACCACACCGAGGTAGTGGATATTTTATAAATGAAGATACTGGATTATGTAATAGAATTTTTCATTGGGAACTTGGATATCAAATTGCTAAAATTAATAATATGAAAATTGAAGTTCAAAAAATGTGGTGGCCAGAATTAGAATTTTTAAATTTACCTTTAACTTCACGTGTAGACCAAAGTGATTCTGAATTTATTAATGATTCATATCCTTTTGATTCTAATGTTATAAGACATTGTGGATTTAAGTTAGATAGTACAAAAAGTTGGTTTCCAATGGAAGGGTGGGCGTTTAATAGGTTTCATCTTGATTATTTTGATGATAAATACCATTTAAAGCGGCCGTTACAATTAATAAAAATTAAAGATGCAAAATTAAGATATTTGATTGAAAGTACCGCTAGAGGTATGGTTGGTATTCATATAAGAAAGTCGCACGGTGTACAGGGAACGTTCGCATCTAATGGTAAAGAAGGTAAATATGAGAACATTGATAATAATGTTTATATTAGATTTATTGAAAAAATATTAAAATTTAATCCAAAACAAAAATTTTATGTAAGTAGTGATTTACCCTTGGATAGTATTAAGTTTTTATCGGACAATTATGATATAATTACTTATAAAGATGTTTTAAAAGAATATAAATTTAAAATAAAAGATAGTAGTATCAGGGATAAAATTGTGAATTATAGAGATAATGTTATAAAACAAAATACTTTAAAGGATATTGTAGATTTATTTGGACTTGTATTTTGTAGTTATTTAATAACACACTCTGTGTCATCATGGAGTGCTTTTGCAAGACAATATATGAATAAACCAAATGTAACTTCAGATATTGGTAAGATAGATATGTTTATAAAAATGTTAGGAAATTCTGAGTGATATGAAAAATAAGGTTATAAATTTTTATGGATGTAGTTTTTCACACGGAGGCGGATTAGATAATACTAAGTATTGTGATTATGCAAAAAGAAATAATTTAATAGTAGATTCTGTTAGTTTTGAAACTGCTACCGATAGGCATAAGTTTAGTAAGAGTTGTCGGTTTAGTACGTTGGTTGGAAAACACTTTGATTGTGAAGTTAATAATTTTTCACAAACTTCAAATAATAATGATAATATAGCACAAAAGGTTTATAGTAATTTATCAAAAGATATTGGAGATATTCATATAGTACAATTTTCATTTTATTCACGTCAAAAAGTATATCTCGAACTTACAGATGAATTTTATAGACTTCCTACTGCATCTTTAGAAGATTATAATCATAAACAAAAATCTTTATATCATTATTATAGATCTTTTATAAAGTATCACTATAAAGAGGAATATGAACAATATAAAGTTAAAATGTATATTGATATGTTAGATTCTTATGCAAAAAGTAAATCTAAAAAAATATATTGGATGTTTTGGGACCGAATACCAAGTGGAATATTAGAATATAAAGATGTTTCTATATGGTCACCTGATCCCACTGGTGAATATGGACCAGGAACAATGGATTTAAATATAGATACAGATAATTTAATTTCATTTCCTCCAGATGGACATATGCAAGAGTGGGCAAAGGTAAATAAATTGTTAATTAGAGATGAAACAAAGGGATATTATAATGATCTTCATTTATCTCAAAAAGGAAATAGAGTAGTATCGGATAAAATAATAGAGGTACTGTCGTGACAAAAACAGTATTAGTAGGTGGGTGTTCTCATTCTGCTCCATATTATGTTACAAGGAATGAAACTTGGCATTCATTAATGAAGAAAAAATATGATTGTGATATAATTTCTCATACTTATTCTGGATCTGGCAATCTTTTCATTATTGATAATTTAATGTGGGAATTAAATAAGAATAAAATTGATTTAGTTATATTTCAAATAACAGAACAGTTTAGAACAGTACTTGGGATAAATCATATGGAATTACTTAACGAAGGATCGGAAAATTTTAAGGGAGCAACTTGTAAATCAATGAATATATTTTTCAATGCAGATTTTTGGGAAAAATATAGTTCAATAAATTATAGATTTAGTCCAGACAGAAAAGATTTTGATGATAGAAAAAATATTTTTTTAGAAGAATTCCCGAACAAAAAAAGTGATTTGATATATGATCCTGAGTATTATGAGATGTTTGATATTTTTTATTTAGAACAGATTTTACCATCAGTATATGAAACACAAGTTAGATATTTAAGAGAGTTGTATTTACTTCAAAATGAATGTAAAATGAAAAACATTCCTATACTTTTTATTGAATGGTGGAAACCACTATTAAACTTAGATATAGATGGAGTAAAATTTTATTATGATAAATTAGATAGAGATAAATTTGTAGAAGTTGATTATGATAAAAATTGGATGAGTGATGATGAACATTTTGGTCCTGATGGGTGTCATTTTAATGTGAAGGGACATAGAATGTTTTTTGAAAAATATGTTGAACCTAATTTACCTATAAAATTAGATGCCAAAATATAAAAAAATTCCATTTAATGAAACTGCAATAGAAATTGATGGAAGGGTTGTATTATCATTTGATCCACGATACAAAGAGTATTTAAAATGGAGAGAAGAAAATCCTAAATTAGAACAACAATTAATAGTTGAAAGACAGAATGATAAGGTTGATGCTGTCGATTTAGAAGTAAAAAGGTCAAAACGGAAGTCTGGGGATTTTGAATTTTATTGGAAAAATGGTAATATAATGGTAAAGGGGAATTTTAAAGGAAATTTAAAAATTGATGGTCAATGGTTGTGGTATTATGAAAACGGTAATATACGGAGTCAAGTAAATTATAGACACGGTTTTAAGAATGGATTGTTTCAGTATTATTATAAAAATGGAAATATTAAAATACAAGGAAAGTATAAGAAAGATAAGAGAAATGGTGTCTGGTTAATTAACGGTAAAAAAAGAAAGTATCGGAATGGTAAAGAGTTGTAATGAATGGGATACTTTGAAAGAGGTATTCGTAGGTAATATAGAAAATCCAAATAATCCAATAAAGGGTAAAGACCTTCATTGTATTAACTATGCCGATAGAGATAACATTGATGATGTTACTGAAGGTTATTATCCAGAACAAGTTATAGAAGAAACTAAAGAAGATTTAGAAGAATTAGTGTCTACTCTTGAATCATTTGGAGTAACCGTTAAAAGACCAACTACACAAGATAATTTTAAGACACTTTCAAATGGAGAGTGGATTTCAGATGGATATTACAATTATTGTCCAAGAGATAGTGTAGTTGTTATTGGTGATACTATAATTGAATCACCTATGGCACTGAGGTCAAGATATTTTGAAACATTCTCGTTTAGAGATGAGTTTATTGATTATATGAAGAAAGGTGCAAGATGGGTATCGGCACCAAAACCAAGATTAACAAACGACTGTTATCAGAGAGAAAATTTAGATAAATTAACATTAACAGAGATAGAACCTGTGTTTGACGCAGCAAATATTTTACGTTCTAATAATGATATCTTATATTTATTATCAAATACGGGCAATAGATTAGGAGCCCAATGGTTACAGAATTTTCTTGGAAGTGAATATAGAGTTCATATATTAGAAAATTTGTATAGTTATGTTCATTTAGATTCTACAATAGCATTGTTACGAGAGGGATTGTGTTTATTAAATCCCGATAGAGTAAATGAAGATAATATGCCAGAGTTATTAAAATCTTGGGATAAGATTTGGTGTCCAGAGATGGTAGACATTGGATATTATGGAGATTATAATCACGCATCAGTTTGGATTGGAATTAATTTATTATCTTTAAATTCAAACTTGGTTATTTGTGATGAAAATCAGAAAGAGTTACATAAAGAATTGTATAAACATAACATAGAAGTTATTCCAATGAAACTCAGACATTCAAGGACACTTGGTGGTAGTTTTCGTTGTGTTACCTTGGATACTTGGAGAAAAGAATGAAATCTATTGATTATGAGGAATATAAATAATGGTGAATTTGAAAATTTAAATGTCTATTTATAATAGACAAGTTATATAACAATAAGGAGTTATAATATGGCTAAAAGAAAACCATTACAACAACCACGGGCAGATGTTAAGGTTGATTTATCAAAAGCAGATACTATAAAATGTGATGATTGTGGAAATTACCTTTTTATACAGGCAAGTGTAATTAAGAGAATTTCACCAATTTTATCACCGACAGGACAAGAAGCACTTGTACCAGTTCAAGTATATAGTTGTGGTAATTGTGGTAAAGTTCCAAAGATGTTTTTAGAAGGTAGTGGACTTGGTTTGGATGAAGAAATCAATAAACCAAAAAAAGATGCACTTTCTCGACCAGATTTGGAATGGGCTGATAGTAAAGGTATTTAGTGGGTAAAAAACCAGATATTGATGTATATTGATCACGATAAGAAAATAGTATTTATTCATATACCACGTACTGGAGGTACAAGTATAAAATCTGCATTAAATCTACATGATAAAATTTATAAAGAAGATGTTTATCATATGTCTGCAAACGACATACCTAAAGGGTGTGAGGATTATTTTAAATTTGCTTTTGTTAGAAATCCATTTGATAGGTTTGTTTCATTGTATTTTTATAATAAATCAGAGTCTTATAAAGAAAAGTTTCCAGATAAGTTAACAACTAAGGTTGCAGAAGAGTATGATTTTAAAGAATGGTTAGATAACTTTCCTTATAAACATATTCAACAAGTTGATTTTGGTTTAGAGAAGTTGGATTTTGTTGGAAAATATGAAAATTTACAGAATGATTTGAATTTACATTTTGATATTGAGATAGAGAAAGAGAATTTTACGAATCATAATCATTATAGTTATTATTACGATGAAAAAAGTATTCAAAAGGTTATAGAATTATCCTCAAAAGATATAGAAGTATATAGCTATAGTTATGAGGAATATAAATAATGGTGAATTTGAAAATTTAAATGTCTATTTATAATAGACAAGTTATATAATAATAAGGAGTTATAATATGGCTAAAAGAAAAGCACCCCATTCACGACCAGACTTAATGAGATAATGAAAGAAACCAAATCATTAGAAATAGCAAATTATTGGACTTCAAATGATTTTTTAACAGAGGCTAATAAAAATTGTGGAACTCTTGTTGCCTTTGATTGGAGAGAAAAAAATGAAGAGTATTATTTAACTGAGATAAATACGAATATTGATTTAGGAAAGTTAGAAAGTAAGGATTTTAAATTTGACGAGTTAATTGAATTTTTAAAAAAGAATAATTTTACTTTTGTATTGGGATTACGAAATACTGGATTCTCGGACAATCCATCAGTAGAATGGGTAGATTCATTAAAAGAAATATTAAAATCTAATAATATAGATTATGAAGAATTTGTAGTAGATATTTATCCAACCCAAGTTCCAGAATTTGATATACCAGATAATATTTTTATTTTAAGGTATTCATATGATCCGTATAATAAAATTGATAAATTTGCTGCACATCAAAATAATTTTGAAACCTTTATAAAAGAAAGTGATTGGGAAGAATATTATAAGGAAATTGAAGATGGAGATAGAATGAGAGTTATAGTTTTATGTAATGATGTGGAAAATTTAGTATTACATGATGAGTTTCAGGCTATTGTATGATATTGTATGAAATATTGAGAGAGATACATCCTGAAATAAGTAATCAGATAGATAAACGTGCAGAACAGTTAGATGGAACATACCTTATATCTAAATCTGAAAAGAGAATGGACTATGTAATTGATTTCTTTGCATGCTATAAAACTAATACAACATATATTCCTGTATCATTTAATATAGAACAACACCACCTTGATGAGATAGAGTCTAAAACTAAATATTTAACAGACGACATTGCAGCAGTTTATTCTACATCTGGAACAACGGGTAAAAGTAAATTTGTTACTCATTCATGGAGTAGTATTGAATGGTGTGTTTTAGAATCTATTAAAGAGTGGGAATATACAGAAGATGATTTTGTTTATTGTCCCGAATTACCTAATGCGGTAGCACCTTTAATGATAACAATTCCAGCGATTTTATCTGGAGCAAGATTTATAATAGAGAAATGGAATCCATCTACAATTAATAAGCATGAATTTACAATGATTCCAATGACACCAAAGATGAATGATATGTTAGATGGTACTGAAGATTTTGATGGTGCAAGGACAACCATGGGTTCGGATTTTGTTGACCAATATCATGTTAATAAGTTTAAAGAACAATGTGGTGGTGATTGGTGGTGTAGTTGGTCTATGACAGAAGTTTTAATGCCAGGTATGACAGGTAAAAATACATTGATTATGAATCCACATAAAGATTATGATGTTAAGTTGAACTATAAAAGTGAATTATTAGTAAAAGGACCAGGTCTTATGTTGGGATATTTAGGTGAGGAGAGGACGAGTGGATGGTTCAATACTAAAGATATTTGGGAAAGAGTAGATGGTGGATATAAATTTATATCTCGTGTTCCCAAAGTGGTGAATCATTTATGAAACTTAAAGTTTTAAAATGTGTATTGGATTTGAAAGAATATAAATGTTTGGATGAAGAAAAATTTGACGGTGTGGAACTCAAAATGATTACGGAAATAAATGAGGAATATGAAATTAAATTACAAAGGGCATTATATTTATTTAATTCCGAATTTAATAAAGAAAATAGAATAGAATATCATGGTATGTGGGACATTGATGAGGCAAAGTGGAGATTAAATAATGATAATTTTCAATTTTGGGTGGTGGAATATAAAGATGACATTATAGGATGGGGTTGGAATATATTAGATAAAGTTTCTATTTATTTTAACAATACGGGAGGATTAATATATAATCCCAGAAAAAAAGAAGAGTTAAGAAAAGTAACTGATATTTATATTCATAAAAACGAGATTTATGGGCTTAACTTGTATTTAGAGTCTAAATATAGAGGAAACACTTTTTCAAAATGGTTTAAATCTGAAAGGCCTCGTAGGTTGTATGATATGGGTTATAAAAAACTAATGTGGCATACAGAAGGGTGGAATAAATCAGCTATTTCTCTGTTAAGGAATACAGTTGGAATTGAAGTTGAAACACAGGTTTTATTTATTGATGACTGATAGAAGATATATGGAAATTGCAATTAATAACGCAGTGAAATCAAAGGATGTGATACAAGTTGGAACAGTTATTGTATTGAATGATGAAATAGTTGGAGAGAGTTATAGTAAAGTATTAGAAATGGGAGATGTAAGCTGTCATTCAGAAATTAACGCAATGAAACTTGCATCTAAGTATATTAATAGTAGATTGCTGATAGATTGTGAGTTATATACTACACATGAACCATGTCCAATGTGTTCTGGAATGATAGGATATAGTAAAATAAAAAAAGTAATTTATGGAATAGGATATGAGAATTCTTCTATGAAATGTAATAATATTTTTAAAACTTTTAATTGGAATGTAGAAGTGATAGAAAATTTCATGGAAAGTGAATGTTTAATTTTATTAAAAACAAAAATGAACAAGGAGAAATAATGAAGAAGTTATTGATTGCGATATTAATGAGTGTGGGATATTCACAGACAGTAATAGTGTGGGATAGTGATTTCGTTGGTGATACGATTGTTGTAGTTGGTGATTATAATATTGCTAAGGCAAATACACCAGTATCATATACAGATATTAATAAAGAACAGATTGAAACTTTTGAGGGACAAGACTTAGCATATCATTTGTCAAATGTTCCAGGTGTTTATATTAGAAATGACTTGGGAGTTAAATCTCAAACTAATTTATGGGTAAGAGGTTTTGACGAACAAAGACTTTCTGTATCTATAAACAATATTCCTATAAATGATCCAACTTCTAAAAAGGTTTGGTGGTCAAATTGGGGATCAACATCTCAATCAACAAATAAAATTCAAGTTCAACGAGGAGTTAGTTCATCTTTATATGGACTTGGTAATCTTGGTGGTAGTGTTCATATAATTACTGATGATTCTGATAAACCAGAAACTAATTTTGGTTATTCTACTTGGAATGGAGATTCTCGTAATTTAAAGTTTAGTGTTAATAAGACAGCTGAGAATTATACTACAAGATTTACATATCTTCGTGATTATGGGTATAAAGTAGGTTCTTATTTTGAGTCTTTAGCATATTATCTTTCAGTCAGAACTAATTACAAAGGACACAATTTGAGATTGGTATTTCATGGTTCACCTGCACTTAATACACTTGGATTTTATGGTCAATCACCATCTACTTTTGCTAAGTATGGTAGAAATTATAGTGGAAACGTTCAAGTTAGCACATTAGATGTACCAGATTCAGAATCCTATTTGACTTTAAGTGATGTTGTTGGGTTTGCAAAAGGTGGAACATCAAATAGTGTTGGTAGTTTTATTAATGCAGGTGGAAGGTCAAGTTTAGATAATAATGCTTATCATAAACCAATGTTAGAATTACACCATAGTTATACTTTTGATAATGGTGTTGAGTTAAATAATGATTTACATTATTCTTGGGGTAATGGATTTTTAGCACTATTGGATAAGTTTTATTTTGTTAGTAAAGATGAAAATGGGTTAATGAGTTATGAATCAGTAAATGCAGGTGCCCCTTGGTATCCTAATTTACATCAATATACAAGTTGGGTTGACCATAAACAATTTGGTCAAGTACTTACTTTATCAAAGACACTCAATAAGGATAGTAAAATATATGCTGGATTTGATAATAGAGTTTGGATATCAGACCATAAGGCATATATTAATAATGGTTTTGGTGGAGATGAATATTATTATAATATTGGTGGAGTTCCAACTGGATTTCCTGAAGGTGGGAAGATTTGGGATTTTACTACATACAAACCACAATCAAGTTTTTTTGTTAGGTATTTACAAAATATTGGTAAATTTTCTGTATTGGCTGATTTACAACGTTCAAGTATTACTTATGAAGTAGAAGAAAATATGATTAGTACTAATAATACTACTGGTAAACTTATTACTTGGGATAAGAAATTTACAAGTTGGTCACCTAAACTTGGAGTAGTCTATACACATAATAACGATTTATCAACAAGGTTGAGTGTATCGAAAACAGAAAATGAACCACGAATACGGGCAATGTTTAATTATGGTAAACCAAAGGAAGGTATAACTTTAGAAGAAGCAATTGATACTGAATTTGGAGTTAAATATAAGAATAGTGGATTGAATATATATAATATAGATTTTAGTGGTAAGAATATGTTGGTTGTAAATCCAGAGATGGCTAATACTGATGATTATGATTATCAGGGAAGAAAATATATTCCAATAGGTGATGCCAATTATAGTGGAATAGAGTTATATACCACATTAGAACTTCCATATGGATTAGCATTGAACTTAAATTATTCAAAGTCTAAGAATGTTTGGGGAACACCATTTGGAGAAGAAGGTAGAAGTATACTATATGGTTTTGATGTAGATTCAACCATTGGTGATACAAGGTATGAAACTGGATTTCCACAAACTATATTGAGTGGTAATCTTTCATATAAATGGAAAGATTTAACTGCAGTAGTTTCTTCGAGATATTATGATGACATTTATATTATGGAAAATAATTCTGAAGTTTCGGTTGATGGACATAATGATGAGAATGGTGAGTGGGTATCTACAGAAGATTCTGCAACATTACCATCAAGTTTCCTTATTGATTTATCAATTAAATATGGTGTATCTAAAAATCTCGATGTACAGTTACAAGTTCATAATTTATTGAATACAGAATATTGGTCAAGTGCAAGTAGTTGGGGATTTCAAACTGGAACACCACGAAGTTCTACATTTTCATTATCTTATAGGTTTTAATTATGAGATATTGGAACAGTGATCTTATATTAACAGTTATTTTAATGGCAACGGCATATAGTTTGGCGTGGGTTACGCAAACTGGTCAATTAGCATGGAAATGGGCAAAACCACCTATACCCGCATTGTTAGCAGCAATTCCTACTGGATTATTATTTGCATACGCTGTAAAATATAGTTTTGCATTTTCAAATCAAGCTTGGTTCTTCAAAATTATGTCACATTTTATGGGAACATTAATATTTGCATTATTTACTTGGATGTTCATTGGTGAGGCAATTACTTGGAAGATTGGACTATCAATATTTTTATGTTTTTTAGCAGTTTTAATACAATTATAGAATTGATTTATTGGACACTTGATATTTATTATTGAAATATTCTATGATTGACAAGGAATTTTAAATGGCATTAACAAATGTATGTGATTAATTATAATCAAAGAAATGATGTACATAGTAAAGCAAAAGAATTTTGGAGCTATGTAACAGGCAGTGCAGGTGGATGGCCTACATTAAGTAGAGCTGGTATAATTGCTGGATTAGATTTCACAATTGAAAGTGGTTCTAATGAAGTTAAGTTTTTTGAAAATAATACAAATATGAATTATTCATCTGTAGTGTTTACTAATTTTTTTCCAGATATAGCACAATATGCTGCAACTCAAAGTTATGATAATGTAATTATATATGGTAGTGATTATTCAAATGGATTTGGTACAAATCCACCAATATCACAACGAGGAATAATATCTTCAAGTTTTGCAGATGTTAATATTAGTTCTTCTTTTAATACTACGCCTACAGATAGACAATATCTTAGTATGAGAGGTACAGGTTCGTTTTCTGGTAGTTTTCATTTATTTTTACATAACCCTGAACACACGGATGATACATTATATCAGATAGTAAGTAGTTCATTTGATAAGGATAGGTTTAGGTCAACATTATCTGCTTCACCAGTATCTTCAAGTTTAATTCCTACTTTTAATTCATCATCAATTTCAATTGGACATGGTATTGGAGATTGGCCAGATTATGTAACGAAAACTACACAAGCCGATGCATCTATGCTAGTTACAATGGGTGGAGAATTATATTTAAATAGTTATAGAGCAGATACTATCGGAACGGAACAATCTTCATCTTATTTATTATCATTGAGAACTACTGCTGGATCTGGTTATGTTAATGAAAATTTTATAATAAGTTCGGGTAGTGTTGATTCTAATAATCAAAAATATATTTCACAAGGTAGAGTTTCTTTATTATTAACACCAGAAGATACTAAAGTTCTCTTTTCATATTATAATTCACAACACTCAAAATTATATCCACCAGTAGATACTTTAGCAGATGATGATATTTCTGATGATGGTTGGGCAGTATGGAGATTAAAACCACATCAAGGACTTTCAACACCAAGTGGTAGTTTAATTCGTATGTATGATGACTCAACAAAACAGATTCAAGATGTTCAAATAGGTGATGTGGTTAAATCATTTCAACCAATTGGACTTCCAGATGAAGAAGAATTTTCAAATTTTTTGAATTATTCAACATCAGATTTATCAGGAAGTTTTATGACTGGTTCAGTTGTAGTTGGTAGTGGAGTATCCACTACACCACATTATTATACAATTAGTGGTAGTAATAATAGAGAATATATATGTCCAAAATTTGGAAGTGTTTTTGCAAATAATGCAGGAAGTGGAACTTACATATTTAAACAAAATTGGAGATTAGATACAGACGATAAGTTGTTTGATAAAGATGGTAATGAGATTAGTATAGTAGATATTCAGGAAAATCATGATGAAGAAGGTATTATTTTTTATTCATTGGATGTGGAAGATGTTGATACTTATTTTAGTTCAGATATATTAGTCCACAATGACTTTGGAAAATAATAAAGTTTATAGTATAGAGAAATTAAATCGAGATAGAAAGTTTGTAGAAGAACGATTTAAATATGAAGATGGTGCGTTCGGACATTGTATATCACTTCCAAGTATACATCAGATATCTAAATCACATAAAGAACATCATAATAATGTACCATTAAGAGGTGTGTTAGATTATACACCGTATTTTAAGGAAATCTTTGATAGTTTCGAAACAGAGATAACTGGATTTAGATTGATGAGAAGAAAGGCTCATTCATCTTATGGATTACATGAAGATACTGATATTGGTGAGGATGTAAAAAGAGTTCAAATACCCATTATTACAAATGATGATTGTTGGTTGGCGGCAACGGATTTAGATTATATACCAGAAGATATTAGATTACTCTATGAAAAAGATGGAATAAAGAATGGTATCAACTGGACGGATGAAGTTCCTTATGATAAAGATGGTAAATCGCTTAAGGATTTTAAAGAAAGATTTAAAGGACTCTATACATTGGTACAATTCAAACCTGGAGTAATGTATCACGTTACATTTGCGAAGAAAATACATGGTTTATGGAATGACGGTGATACTAAGAGAGTTACATTATTAATTGATGCAAAAATTAATGATTGGTATGAAAAGTTTTTGGAAGGATTAGAAGATTTTTAAACTATTTATTTAAAAGGTTTTAATTTATGAAAAATAAAGGTCTATTCGACCACATCACGCATATTACTCAAAAACAGACCAAAGGGTATTGGGATTCTTTGAATGAAACAGAGAAGAAGCAATGGTCGAACTATATGATACATAGATTTCTATCTATGAAGATGGAATATGTTGATGTAGTAAATGAAATTCAGAGATACAATCTTAAACCAAAAGAATTATATAAATTATACACCAATGTTCTCCCAAAGAAGAAAGAATGGTTAAAATATGTTAAAGGAAAGAAGAATATGAAACATCCAAAATGGTTATTAGAAGTAGTAGCAAAACACTACGAATCAAGTCTTAAAGAAGCACAAGAATATGCAGAAGTATTCTATGCGACTGAACAAGGTAAGGCGAGTCTTAAAGCCATACTTCAAAAATATGGAGTGGATCCAAAGGAAATCAGTAAACTAAATCTGCCCTAATGACAAGAGTAAATTATCAAACTCTCGGTAAGTTCATTGATATAGATGAGAGAGATTTAGAGTTTGAAAGGGTTACAAATTCAATAGATGTAGTAGATAGAGAATATGGTGTAGAAGTTATATTCGATTATTACCGGCGTCATGGATTTCCCCACTACACAATTCGTGAAGAAGAAAAACACGAACATATGAGGAAACTCAAAAAGTTTGATGTCGATACAATATTCATTGACAATCAGATAGTCCAGACTATGCATTGTTTGAGATTAGCTTGGTCATACTTTCCACACTTTTGGTCTGTTCAATGTGGACATTCAAGAACATCACCGATGCAGGCATTCAATGATGATAAGATATTCAAATCAGTTATTACAAAGTGTTGGAATTGGGAACAGAAACATTATAAAGGTGAGGACCCAAACGGAGAGAGAAACAAGTTCCACGAAAATAGACTACGACAATCTTTGAAGTTATATTCAGGTGTCCAAGCAGTATCTAACTTCCGTCCTACAGCAGCCAAACTAATCTACGAGAAGTATGGTGGTGATGGAGTAGTATGGGATATGAGTTGTGGTTGGGGTGGAAGGTTATTAGGGTTTCTTGCGGCATCTAATACCAAACACTATATTGGAACTGAACCATCTACGAGAACTTATAAGGGTTTATTGCAGATGAGCAAGGAATTTGATTATATAAACAAAAAAGTTGATATATATAAACAAGGGAGTGAAGAATACCTTCCGAATAAGTCATCTCTCGATTTATGTTTTACTTCACCACCTTATTTCGACACGGAAAAGTATTCCGATGAGTCCACACAAAGTTATAAAAAGTTCCCTACTGAAGATGAGTGGGTGAATGGGTTTTTGAGAAAGACTATAGAGAATTGTTATTACGGATTAAAAGAAGGCGGTTATATGTTATATAATATCGCAAATACACCAAAGTATAAATTTATAGAAGAACAAACAGTAAAGATTTCAAAAGAGTTGGGTTTTGCCCAGGAAGATACATTACAATTAACATTATCAAGTGTGATGGGTGCTGGTTATAAATATGAACCAATATTCGTCTTTAAAAAATAGGAGAAAGTATGTCAGAACAACGTGACCTTGAACGGTTATTAAAAGTACATTACGCAGATATGCCAGGATTGGATACAGAAACACAAATACTATTCAAGCAATTAGAATGGGGTATTAATTTAGGTAATAATACTATGTATTTAACTTATGAGATAGATACAGACCAATTATACTCTGTTATGACAAGGTTCGATAATTTTATTCAATATACTAAGGGAAAGAAAGATGTGACTTTAGTGATCTCGTCTTATGGTGGTGATGTTTACGCTATGTTGGGAACTATTGACTACTTTAATTCCTTACCAGTCAAAGTAAATACTCATTGTGTTGGAGCCTGTATGTCAGCGGCCGCAGTTATATTAGCATGTGGAACTGGTAAAAGAACAATGACTCAAAACTCAACGGTTATGGTTCATGAGGGTTCAGCATTTGAAGTTGGTAAAACTTCTGATGTATTAAAAGGAGCAGATCACTTGAAAAAATTACAAACAAACATAAATCGTATTTTAGGTAAAGTTACAAATAAAACCCAAGAGTTTTGGGAAGAAGTTTCAAAACAAGATACATATCTAACTTCAGAACAATGTTTAGAATACGGAATAGTTGATGAAATCACTTGACTTTTACATTAATTATTCGTAAGATCAGGTATGAGATAAGGAGATTATTATGCCAGAAGTATTAAAAGAATCAAATCAAAAAGTACCATATACAGAACAAATAAAGAAAGCAAAGAAAATGGTAAAGAAAAAAGAAGTAAATTCTTATTTAACAGGTGACCATGGCGATATTGTAACAATGATGGAAGAAGAATGGCCACAAATGACGGCAGAGTTTCGTAGGTTACAACGAGAACAATATGAATTGTTCTTACATAAACAACATGATTACGGACCAGGTAACATTTCAGTTGGAACACAATTACAAACTAAAGAAGAAGTGAAACTATCACTTACAGGTTTATGGTTCAGAATGAATGATAAATTGCAAAGAGTTAAAACTTTATTGATGAACAATCGAGAAAGTGCAGTTAAAGATGAACCATTAGAAGATGCATTTCTTGATGTATCCAACTATGGAATAATGGCCACAATCGTAAAAAATGGTAAATGGGGTAAATAAATGACAAGAAAAGAAAAACTAAATTCACAGAATGAATTTTCAATATATGGTGTATTCAGATTTACATCATATTTATTAGCTTCAATAGCAATGTATTTAGGTGAGTTACAAATAGCAGGAATAGCATTTGGGTTCGGAGCTACTTTAGGTTTCATTCGTAGATTAGCAAGGATTTGGGAATAGTAATGCAAATAGAAAGTAAGTATAAAATGGTGGAATCTGAGTTTATGAGGTTATGTAATACTTATAAAATACCACAACCAACAGTAATCAGACCGGCATTAGATACAGATCCGTGTGATTATACAGACCCACTTAATGAAGTAAGAATAAACACAGACCCAGAGAAAATGGATTGTGAGCCTGTATATCAGGCCCGACATCTATTCGGACATTACATATCAGATTTACATAGTGTAGATGATAGGTATTCAGATATGGTGGCGGATACAATCGCAGATTTACTCTGGACAACTTGGGGAGACAAGTTATGAGAACAGCAAAATATTTTACAGCCACGTGGTGTGGTCCGTGTAAAGCATTTAAACCAGTTATGAATGAAGTAGCAGGAGAAGGTCATTCAATTCAGTTTGTTGATGTTGATGAAAACCAAACATTAGCTTCTCAATATGGAGTTCGTTCAGTTCCGACTACGATAATTGAAGAAAATGGAATAGAAGTCGATAGGTTTGTAGGAGCATTACCAAAACATCAAGTTATACAAAGACTTAATGGCTAAAAGAAAATCAATATCATATAGTCAGTTTTCTCAATATGATAAGTGTCCTTATATGTGGAAACTTAATTATGTAGATAGATTATCAGAGTTTACTGATAACATACATACTTTGTTTGGCACAAGTATGCATGAAGTTCTTCAAGAGTATTTAAGAGTAATGTATACAAAAAGTATTAAGGAGGCTGACCAACTATATTTAGATGAGATGTTGGAAGATAGATTAAAGACAAACTTTTTAGAAATTGTGAAAGAAAATGGTGGGATAGAGTTTTGTACTAAGGGTGATATGGTAGAATTTTATTCAGACGGAGTAAAAATAATAGATTTCTTTAAAAAGAAACGAAACCAGTATTTCAGTAAGAGAGGATATGAGTTACTTGGTATTGAAACAGAACTTGATTATGGAATGGATAAGAATATCAAATTTCGTGGGTTTATTGATTTGATTATTAAAGATACCGTTAGAAATAGAATTAAGATTATTGATATAAAGACAGCAACACACGGATGGAATAAGTATCAGAAAGCAGATAAGAATAAAACAGACCAATTATTATTATACAAACAATTTTATTCTAAACAGTTTGATGTACCATTAGATAGAATAGAAGTTGAATATTTTATAGTTAAAAGAAAATTGTGGGAGAATACAGATTTTCCACAAAAGAGAATACAGACATTTATACCAGCAAATGGTAAACCATCTATAAATAAAGTAAATCTAAGACTTAAAAATTTTATAGATGATTGTTTTACAGACGAAGGAGAATATAGAATCGACCATACTTATAATAAACTACCTTCAAAGAAAAATTGTAGATGGTGTGATTTTAAAGATAAACCAGAGTTATGTGATAAGAATGGAGTAAAAGTATGAATGGGGCAATTTACGCGTTAAGACTAAAACTTTCAGATTTTATAAATGATCCATTAGAACATTTAGTAGTGGATAAAATTCATGAGATTTATAAAGTACACACTTTTAAACTTCAGTTGTGGTATGATGAAGGAGAAGTTTCTCCAAGTGGTTTAAAATCATTTATAAAAAAGTATGAAAGTATACTTCACTACAAAACTACAATACGACCAAATAGAGATGCAGACCATGCTCAATTTACTTGGTATAACATTATACACGGTGAAGATAAGGACGTGAAGTATCCTTGTAGATTTCAATATGTACATGATACTGGGTGGAGACTTAGTGGAGTGTTAAAAGGATTAGAACAATTTAGAGATTGTCTAAAATTTGTTACTTCACCGAAACCATCCAGAGAGGATAGACCACCAAAGAGAAAACAAAAAAGAAATGACTATGAGGATTAAATAGAATGAAAAAAGTAGGTATAGTAGGTGCTCGTATATATACGAATAAACTCAAAGTTAAAGAGTTTGTCTTTAATTTAAAAGAGAAGTTTGGGGATGATGTTGAAGTAGTAAGTGGGGGACAACCAAAGGGGGCAGATGGTTACGCGAAGAAATTTGCATTAGAATTTGATATGAATTATGTAGAATTTCCACCTGCACACTATCAATATAATCAACATTGTATCTTAGATAGGGATAATTACGGAAAAAGATACCATGTGGTCAATTTTTTTGACCGAAATAAACAAATTGCTGAATATAGTGATTATATAGTTGCATTCATACCAGAGGGATATAAATCAAACGGAACATTAGATACTATCAGTCACGCACAAAAAATGAAGAAAAAAGTAGTGATTTTAGACTGATTTAATATTTATATATACATATATATGGAGAATATAAGATGAAAGGTGTAACAAAGCTAACATCCGTCAAAATTATAACTGATTTATATAAGAGATTTAAGGGTGTGGCGTTAAACGAAGAATTTACATTGCAAAAGTTAGTAAATAGGTCAATGGACAAATATTTAAAAGATGAAGAATATAAAAAGTCTATTGTGGAGTATGATGAACTGCAGATTAGTGGTAGTAATTTTTAAATAATTATAACAAAGAGGGTTATATGTCTAAAAAGAAGATTATGTTACTTTCTGATGATTTAAGAATGTCATCGGGAGTTGGTACAGTTTCCAAAAATTTTGTATTGGGAACACTTCATAAGTACGATTGGGTACAAGCAGGTGGTGCAATAAAACATCCCGAAGAAGGTAAAGTGGTGGATATGAATGATTCAGTCCGTGAAGAAACGGGGATAGAAGATGCATATCTTAAAATATATCCAATTAGTGGTTATGGCAATCAAGAGTTACTTAGACAATTAATTAATTTAGAAAAACCAGATGCAATTTTACATTATACAGATCCACGATTTTGGACTTGGTTATATCAAATGGAACATGAACTCAGACAACATATTCCTATTTTTTATTATAACATATGGGATGATAGACCAACACCACGATACAATGAGTTTTTCTATGAAAGTTGTGATTTGATTATGAATATATCTAAACAGACGGTAGCAATGGTTAAAGATGCAGCAGTAACTGAACCAAGAAATAATTGGAACAACACATACATTCCACATGGTATTCCAGAAGATAAATTTTATCCGATTGGTGAGTTAGATGTAAAAGAATGGAACAAATTACAAGGATATCGTAATACAGTTTTACATAATAAAGAAAAAGACTTTGTAGTATTTTGGAACAATAGAAATATTCGTAGAAAACTTCCAAGTGACGTTATACTGGCATACAAAACATTCTGTGATATGTTACCAAAAGAACAATCTGATAAATGTGTATTGATAATGCACACACAACCAGTAGACCAAAATGGAACTGATTTGCCAGAAGTTGTTAGGAATATTTGTCCAGATTATGAAGTTATTTTTTCACATCAAAAATTAGATGAAAAAGAATTAAATTATTTGTATAATATAGCGGATGTTCAAGTCAATATAGCATCTAACGAAGGATTTGGTCTGGGAACAGCAGAAGCAGTAATGAGTGGAACACCAATAGTTGTAAATGTAACAGGTGGATTACAAGACCAATGTGGATTTAAGATTAAGGGGAAACACGTTACGCCAGAAGATTATGATGAGATAGAATCATTCCACGATGATAGAAAATGGAAAGATAATCCAGACCTTACTCATGGAGAGTGGGTAAAACCAGTTTGGCCATCAAGTCGTTCATTACAAGGTTCAATACCAACACCATATATCTTTGACGATAGATGTAGGTGGGATGATGTAGCAGATAGATTTAAAGAATGGTATGATACTCCAAAGGAAGAACGAAGGGAAGTAGGACAAAGAGGTAGAGAATGGATGTTACAAGAAGAAATTGGAATGTCTGCTAAATTAATGTGTGAAAGATTTATACACGATATGGAAGCAGGATTTGAAAAGTGGACACCACGAAAAAGATTTACATTATATAAAGCATAAGGAGAATAAAATGCCAAGAGAAAGAAGAAAACAACAACGACTGATAAACGAGCAGGAAGAACCAAAACAGCACCAAGACGGAAAAAGTCAGACCGTAGAAGAAATAACCCTGAAGATGTTTTTTGGACAAAAGTTACAAACGGTTTTAAGAAATTCTTAGAATCACCATTTAAATAAGAGGTATAAATGAAACCATTAGTTTTAGTTACCGCACCCGTAGGCACCCGTAGTGGATATGGTTCACATAGTAGAGATATATGTAGGTCATTAATTGCAATGGACAAGTTTGATGTCAAAATCTGGCCAGTCCGTTGGGGTTCAAC